>JAABUS010003460.1_pt1 | contig 25596 bp, 19 predicted proteins | sample 5560161 | NCBI WGS metagenome assembly JAABUS01 (sample SAMN10711885, study PRJNA513376) | rock metagenome | isolation source: Antarctica rocks | place: Antarctica: Victoria Land, Trio Nunatak nord | collected 2016-01-04
GTCCCTATCCGCTGCGCGCGTAGGAAACTTGAGAAGGGCTATCCCTAGTACGAGAGGACCGGGATGGACGAACCTCTGGTGTGTCAGTTGTTCTGCCAAGAGCACCGCTGATTAGCTACGTTCGGAAGTGATAACCGCTGAAAGCATCTAAGCGGGAAGCACGCTTCAAGATGAGGTTTCCATGGGGTTCATCCCCGAGAGGCTCCCAGCTAGACTACTGGGTTGATAGGCCGGATGTGGAAGTGCAGCAATGCATGAAGCTGACCGGTACTAATAAGCCGATAACTTGATACAAAGATGCTACGCGTCCACTGTGTGGTTCCCGAGATACGGTCGGGACAGATGCCATATCTCCATAGAGTTACGGCGGTCATAGCGAAGGGGAAACGCCCGGATCCATTCCGAACCCGGAAGCTAAGCCCTTCAGCGCCGATGGTACTGCACTGGTGACGGTGTGGGAGAGTAGGTCGCCGCCGGACATACATTGACAAGGTGCCCCACCCGGCTTTCGGGTGGGGCACTTTGCTGTGCCTGGGTCTTTGCTCGCTTGTACAGTCGCTGCACAGCCGTGCGTAATCCATTCGCAGAAGGAGTTCTCACCATGGACAAGCCTAGGAGCCGCGGTGGTCCGCCGGACAGGGGACGTGCGGGAGATGGCTCGCCGCAGGGACGTGGAGGGCAGCGTCGGGGCATGCAATCGGATCCGGGGGGTCGTGCCGCGGACCGTCCGCAGCGTGCTGGGGACGGCGGTCCCCGGGCGGGGCGTTCCGTGGGCGCTTCTGGGCCTGCCGCCGCCGAGCGTGGCGGCGCGCGGCTGGCTGCCCGGTCGGTGCGCCTCCCCGAGCCGGCGATACCCGAAGGCGTCACGGGCTTCGAGCTCGACCGGAGCGTGCACGCGCAGCTGCGGACGTTGAGCAAGGAGAACGCGCAGGGGGTGGCCCAACACCTTGTCATGGTGGCCACGCTGCTTGACGAGGACCTCGCAGGAGCCAGCGCGCATGCGGAGACCGCCGTGCGTCGGGCCGGCAGGGTCCCAGCCGTACGCGAGGCGATGGGATTGGTGGCCTACCGCATGGGGGACTGGTCCAAAGCCCTCAGCGAGTTTCGCACTGCACGGCGGCTGTCCGGGTCGTCGCACATGCTGCCGTTCATGGTCGACGCTGAGCGGGGACTCGGCAGGCTCGAGCGCGCGCTGGACCTCGCCGCCTCACCCGAAGCGGCGTCTCTGCCGGCGCAGGAGCGCGTGGAACTGGCGATTGTCGTCTCAGGAATCCGGCGGGATCTTGGCCAACCCGAGGCAGCCGCCCTGTCGCTTCGCATCCCGGAACTTCAGGCCTCAGCCGGGCGTCCGTGGACGGCTCGGCTCTGCTACGCCTACGCCGAGACCCAGCTCGCGATCGGGGATGCCGCCAGCGCGCGAGTCTGGTTCTCACGGGCGGTCGACGCCGACCACGACGGCGAGACCGACGCGGCCGACCGGCTTGCCAAGGTCGACGGCGTGGAGCTCACCGACCTCATGGACAGTGAGCCCGACTGACCCTTGTCCACAGGCGGGCCCGCACGCCCCATCGTCCACAGGTTGCAGCCGGCCGGCTCGTCGCGCGCCTCGCGCGGTGCGACGCTGAGGTGATCGGTTGATCTGCGGGTCGGAACGGGAGACAGGTGGGTGATGGGGCACAGACGGGCCAGCGGCGGGGCGGCAGCCGAGCAGCTCAGGGAGCGACTGGTAGGCAGCAATGAGGTCGTGCTGCTGGGGAGGGTCAGTGGTCCCGCCGTGGCTCGATCGCTGCCCAGCGGCGACGAGGTGGTGCAACTGCGGGTCGTCGTACGTCGACCGCCGGCCCGTCGAGGTGCCTCCGGCACTGCGACGGGCGTCGACACGATCGACCTTGCCTGTTGGACGGCGGCGCTCCGGCGCAAGGCGCTGGCGCTCGAAGATGGAGCGATCATCAGGGTCGAAGGGGCTCTCCGACGGCGTTTCTGGCGCTCGCCAGCGGGGCCGGTCAGCCGTTACGAGGTGGAGGTCTCGTCATTGGGCCGGCGGCGCGTGGCTCATGCCGAGCCCGAGCCCTCTGATGGCCCGCGCCATCCGGCCGCTCACTCGACTGCACACCGGACCCCCCCCGCAGGCAAAGACCGCTCCGGATAGTGGCCCCCTTCGTCGGGGCCGTCGGTGGCACGCCGAGTATCACCTCGGCGGCTCCCCTCGGCCGGCGGCGCCTACAGTGCACCTCGTGGGCAATCCCGGTTCCGGCGAGACGGGTGGCGGCCGCGACTCGACCGGTGAAAACCGGGGCGGCGAATCGCCCGCACCGTTGCTCGCATCGTATGACGCAATCGTCTGCGACCTCGACGGCGTGGTGTACCGCGGTGCCGTGGCGCTGCCGCATGCGGTGGAGGTACTGACGGCGGCCGCCGGCTCAGGGGTGCGCATCGCCTACGCGACCAACAACGCGTCACGAACCCCGGCCAGTGTCTCCCGGCAGCTTCGCGAGCTCGGCCTCAAGGTGCGGGACCAGGAGGTGGTCACCAGCTCCCAGGCGGGTGCCGAGCGCATCCTCGCCCTCGTCGGCGCCGGGGCGCTCGTCCTGGCCGTCGGCGGCGAGGGCGTTCGTGACGCGTTGGTGGCGCGCGGGCTAGATGTGGTCAACAGCGCCGAGGTCGAAGGTCGCCAGGTTGACGCGGTGCTGCAGGGCTACGGAGCCGAGGTCGGCTGGCGTGACCTCGCCGAAGCGGCCTACGCGGTCCAGGGTGGCGCGATCTGGGTGGCCACCAATGACGACTCCACGTTGCCCACCGAGCGAGGCGTTGCGCCCGGTAACGGCAGCTTGGTCGCGGCGGTACGAGCTGCGGTGGACAGCGGGCCGGTCGTCGTGGGTAAACCACATACACCCCTGTACGAGTTGAGCGCCTCGGTCCTGCGGACCAGCCCGGCGCGAACACTCGCGGTGGGGGACCGCGTCGATACTGACATTCACGGAGCCAACGCCGCCGGCATGGACGCCTTGCTCGTGCTCACTGGGGTGAGCAGCGTCACCGACCTCGCGTATGCCGCGCCGGGCCACCGGCCGCGATACATCGGCCTGGACCTACGATGCCTGCTCCAACCACATCCGCTCCCGCAAGGACAGGGTTCCAGCCGCGCCGCCGGCGCGTCGTGGACGTGTGGAGATGCGCGAGTCCGGCTGAGCGCCGACGGCCGGATGAGTGGTCTCACCGCAGGCTCGCTCGAGAACCGGCTACGAGCGGCGATCACGGCAATCTGGTCGGCGATGGACCATGAGCACTCTTTGGCAGAACGTGGACGCGCCGCCGCCGTGACAGCTGATGCCGTCACGGCAGTGAGTCGGATGGTACAGGCGAACGCGAGCCGGAGCGGACGGCAGTAAGTTGGGTCTAAAGAAAGGAGGCACCATGGCCAGAGACACGCTTCGGGGTTATCTGCAGCTCGCGTCCGGGATCGGTGAGCTGACCAGGGCGCGTGCCGTCGAGGTGGCTGGAGGGCTGCTGGACCTGGACTCCGTCGGAGTGGCGACGGGCAGGGTCACCGATCGGGTGACGGCGTTGGCCGACGAACTGATGGCGGCGTCTTCGATGAATCGAAACCACATCAAAGACCTCGTCCGACGGGAGGTCGAGGCGGCGGTCAGCCGGCTCGGGCTGGTCACGGCCACCGAGCTGGCGCAGGCGAACGACGAAGTGAAGCGATTGGAAGCGCAGGTCGCGCTGCTGCGAGGACCAGCGGCATCCACGCGCAGCGTTCCCGCCGAAGCGGCGAGTCCGAAGGACCGGGCGGCAACGAAGTCGGCTGCCAAGCGGGCGCTGCGTAAAGCCGCGGGTGAGCCCACCAAGGCTGCCAGCGGTGACCGGACCGCTCGGGCCGCGAGCGCCGAGCGCGCCTCCGGCACCACACCGGCCACCGGCACCACACCGGCTACCGGCACCACACCGGCCACCAGGCCCAAGAGGGCTACCGGGACCAAGCGGGCCGCTACGACTAGGAAGGCTGCGACAGGCGCGCAGCCGGCTGGGAGCAAAAGGGCCGCGGCGGCTAAGAAAGTCGGGAGCGCCGACAAGGCCACCGGGCGCCGGCGAACGTCAGCCGGTGCACCAGCGACCAACAGCGCCGCAGCCGCAGCCACCACGAAGGCGGCCGCCCCGAAATCGTCTGGCGGTGCTGCCGACAGCACGGCGACCAAGACCCGCGCATCAGGAACGCGCGCGAGAGGTCGGTCCGCCCCGTCGGCGGTAAAGAAGTCGGCTGCGTCGGGCGCCGCTACATGAGCGCCGGACGCCCGGACTACGCTGGCCCGCACGCGGACGGTCCGCGGCCGTTGACCGGCGACCGAGCGGTGGATGCCGCCTTGGCAGACCTTCGCGCTTGCCAGTCCGGACCGCTGGACGAGCTCCTCGCCTCCGCCGAGCGGCTCCAATCGACCTTGCAGCAGCGGCTTGCCAGCGGCCACGGCGACTGATGTCGGCAGGTCCGCCGGCGCTGAGCGGGCATGTCGGCCGGTGAACCCGGGACGGCTGGACGTCGAGCTCGTACGCAGGGGGCTGGCTAGATCGCGGGGGCAGGCCCGTGACCTTGTCGCGGACGGCGGGGTCGCGGTCGCGGGCCGCATCGTCACCAGACCTTCCTCGCCGGTGGACCCAGATACCTCGATCCATGTCGAGTGGACGGCGACGCCCTGGGTGAGCAGAGCCGGCGTGAAGCTCGCCGCGGCTCTGGACGCTTTCGAGGCCAACGGACTGACCGTCGAGGGCAAGAACGCGGTCGACGTGGGGGCGTCGACCGGCGGCTTCACCCAGGTGTTGCTGGCCCGCGGCGCAGCTGCAGTGGTAGCCGTCGATGTCGGCCACGGGCAGCTGGCGGCGCCGCTCCGTGACGACCCGCGCGTCCTCGACCTGGAGGGGCGCAACGTCCGAGACTTGGGCGTTGCCGAGATCGGGGGCCCTGCGCGTCTGCTGGTCGCGGATCTCAGCTTCATTTCGCTGGTCACCGTGCTCGGTGCGCTACGCGGACTGGTCACCGACGATGCCGATCTCGTGCTGCTGATCAAGCCTCAGTTCGAGGTCGGGCGGAACCGGCTCGGCAAGGGTGGCGTGGTGCGAGAGCCGGCCCTGCGGCACGCAGCGGTGTGGGACGTCGCGGCAGCTGCGACGGCACACCGCCTACAGCCGCTGGAGGTGATCGCCAGCCCGATTGCCGGAGCCGCCGGCAACGTCGAGTACCTCCTGTGGCTCACGGCCCTGCCCGGCTGCACCCCGGCGAACGAATACGTCCCGCGGCTGGCCACGACCCTGACGTGCGCACCTCCGCGAGCAGTTGAGCCAACCGGGGCAGCTGAGCCAACGGGCGCAGCTGACTCAACGCGAGCCCTCGAGCCAACGGACGCAGCTGAGCCAACGGACGCAGCTGAGCCAACGGACGCAGCTGAGCCAACGGACGCAGCTGAGTTGGAGGAGTACCGATGACGCCGTCGCCCGGCACGGGGCCGTCCAGTACGGGCCGGCGAATCCTGCTCGTCGCGCACCCCCGGCGGGCCGAAGCTCGGGAACTCGCGCGCGGGTTCGGCGCTCGGCTGTACGAGCAGGGCATCGACGTGGCGATCCTGCCCAGCGAGGCGCAGGAGCTGCACCTGGACTCCAGCTCACGGATCGTCGTCGCGGACGAACAGAACCCGGCTGCCGGCTGCGAGCTGGTCTGCGTGCTCGGGGGGGACGGGACGATACTGCGCGGTGCGGCGCTCTCTCGCGGCACCGACGCCCCGTTGCTGGGGGTCAATCTGGGTCACGTGGGTTTCCTGGCCGAAGCCGAGCGCGAAGAGCTGCAGGCAACAGCCGATCGCATCGTCGCACGGGAGTACTCCGTAGAGGAGCGGCTCACGCTCGCCGTCCGAGCGAGCCTGGACGGAGAGCAGATCGCCGAGAGCTGGGCCCTGAACGAGGTCAGCGTGGAGAAGGCGTCGCGCGAACGGATGCTCGAGATGAGCGTGGAGGTCGACGGCCGGCCCCTGTCCAGTTGGGGCTGTGACGGGATCATCCTGGCCACTCCGACGGGCTCGACGGCATACGCGTTCTCGGCCGGGGGGCCGGTCGTGTGGCCCGATGTCGAGGCTCTGCTGTTGGTGCCCATCTCCGCTCATGCGCTGTTCGCGCGGCCGCTGGTCACCGGCCCGAACTCGCATCTGGCCGTGGAGATCAGTGCCAACAGCGAGATGGCCGGCGGTGGCGTGATGTGGTGCGACGGGGCGCGCATGGTGGAGCTTCCCCCGGGCAGCCGCGTCGAGGTGCAGCGCAGCGACGTACCGGTGCGGCTCGCGCGGCTCAGCTCCTCACCGTTCACCGATCGGCTGGTCGCCAAGTTCCACCTGTCCGTGCACGGGTGGCGGGGGGCGCGGTCGCCAGCGGGCGGCGCGGCGAGGGCCACTGACACCGCCGGCTCCTAGGCTGCCCTTGTGCTGCAGGAGATCAGTATCAAGGGTCTGGGTGTCATTGCCGAGGCCGTGCTCCCGTTGAGCCCTGGGCTCAACGTGTTGACCGGAGAGACCGGCGCCGGCAAGACGATGGTCGTGTCTGGTCTCGACCTGCTGCTCGGCGCCCGGGCGGACGCCTCGCTCGTGCGTGACGGTGTCCCTGCCGCCACCATCGAGGGCGTGGTCGACGTGGGAGCGGACCATCCGGCTGCCAGGCGGGCCGCCGAGGCCGGCGCGGACGTCGCCGGAGGCCTCATTCTGGCCCGCTCCCTCTCCGCCGAGGGTCGTTCCCGCGCGCACGTCGGCGGCCGGGTCGCCCCCGTTGGCCTGCTGGCCGACCTCGGTGAGTTGCTGGTTGCCGTGCACGGCCAGGCGGACCAGTCGCGGCTGAGGCAACCCGAGCAGCACCGCGTGCTGCTGGACCGGTTTGCCGGAGAGCGCGTGGCGGTGCCGTTTCGGGCATACCGCGAGCGGTACGTCGCCGTGCAAGACGTCCGCGCGGAGCTGAGCGAGGTGAGCGCGAACGAGCGGGAACGGGTGCGCGAGCTGGACGTCCTGCACGCCGGTCTGGCGGAAATCGACGCCGCAGCGCCGCAGCCGCAGGAAGACGTCCGGTTGCGCGAGGAGGACGAGCGGCTCACGTACGCAGACGAGCTGCGGGCCGCAGCGGTGCTCGCGCACGCGCTGATGACCGGACAGGGCCATCCTGGCGGGGATCCGGGCGCTGACATCGGTGCGGACGGCGGCGGCTTCCACTCCGAAGATGCCGATCTGCTGACGCTGCTCGGCCGGGCCCGCGCTGCGCTTGCGCCGATGGCGGCGCACGACCCGGTCCTGTCCGTGCTCGCCGAGCGGATGCAAGAGCTCGGCTACCTCGCGTCGGACCTTGGCGGCGACCTCGCGGCGTACCTCGCCGACATGGAGTTGGAGCCCGCCCGGCTGGCCTGGGTGCAGGACCGGCGTGCCGTGCTGGCTCGGCTGCAGCGCCGGTACGGCGACACGGTCGATGACGTCCTGGAGTGGGCCCGCGCGGCCGCCGTGCGGGTGGATCGGCTGGAACACGCCGACGAGGGCGCCGCGGCGTTGCGCCGAAGACTCGATCAACTGCAGGGCGAGCTCAGCGAGTCGGCGGCCCGGCTCAGTTCGGCCCGCCAGAGCGCAGCGGCCGACCTTGAGGTGGCGGTGACACGGGAGCTGGAGCACCTGGCGATGGGCGCGGCGACCATCAGCGTGATCGTTTCTCCGCCTGCTGCCTCGATGAAGACGGCGCACTCCGGTGACGGCATCCACTTCGGTCCGCATGGCACGGACGACGTGGAGATCATGCTCGCCGCCCGTCCCGGCGCACCGGGACGGAGCGTGGCGCGCACCGCATCGGGCGGTGAGCTGTCACGGGTGATGCTGGCGCTGGAAGTGGTCAGCAACAGCGCTGACGTGCCGACGTTCGTGTTCGACGAGGTCGACGCGGGCATCGGTGGCGCCGCGGCACTGGACGTAGGCGCACGACTGGCCCGGTTGGCGCGCGGAGCCCAGGTCATCGTCGTCACGCACCTCGCTCAGGTCGCGGCGTACGCCGACCGGCACCTGGTCGTGCACAAGGCCGACGGCCGGGTCATCGCCAGCGGGGTCGCTGTGGTGGACGGCGACGCCCGGGTGCGGGAGCTGGCCCGGATGATGGCCGGGGCGCAGACTCCGGTTGCCCTCGCGCACGCCCGCGAGCTGTTGGCGTACGCCGGGCGAGATGCAGCGCCCACTCCGGCGGCGCCAGGTGCAAAGCGGCCGCGGCATACGGTGTCGAACTGATCTCAGCCGAAGCGTGCTCTGGGGACATCGGGTCTGCGCGTGGCACGATGGAATGCCATGGTTTATACCCTCCGCCGCCGCGTGCCCCGTGAGCCGGACCTGCCGGGGGTGAGCGGCCCGGTCCGGATTGACCCGCGAACCAAGAATCTCACCAAGCGGCTGCGCCCCGGTGACATCGCAGTCATCGACCACCAGGACATCGATCGCGTCAGCGCCGAGGCGCTGCTCGCCTGCAGGCCGTCCGCGGTGGTCAACGCGGCGCCCTCGATCAGCGGCCGCTACCCCAATCTCGGCCCCGAAATCCTTGTCGAGGCCGGGATCCCCCTGGTGGACTCCGTCGGCAAGGAGGTCATGCACGTGCTCCAGGAGGGCCAGCGGGTCCGCATCGAGAAGGGCCAGATCCTGCTCGGCGACACCGTCGTCGCGCAGGGCCGGCCCTATGATCACGACCTCGTCCAGGCCGCGATGACCGAGGCTCGGGCAGGCCTCGCCGTGCAGCTGGAGGCCTTCGCCGCCAACACGATGGAGTTCCTGCGCCGGGAGCGCGAACTGCTGCTCGACGGTGTCGGGGTGCCGGACATTGCCACCGTCCTCGACGGGCGGCACGCCCTCGTCGTGGTACGCGGCTACCACTACAAGCAGGACCTGCAGACGCTGCGGCACTACGTGCGCGAATTCCGCCCCGTGCTGATCGGCGTCGACGGCGGAGCCGACGCGCTGATCGAGGCCGGACACAAGCCTGACCTCATCGTCGGCGACATGGATTCCGTCTCCGACGCGGCGCTTACGTGCGGTGCCGAGCTCGTGGTCCACGCCTACCGAGACGGCCGGGCTCCGGGGCTGGATCGGGTGCGCGCGCTCGGGCTTCCCGCCGTCACCTTCCCGGCCACCGGCACCAGCGAGGACGTCGCCATGCTGCTCGCCGACGACAAGGGTGCCTCGCTCATCGTGGCCGTGGGCACGCACGCGACCCTGGTCGAGTTTCTCGACAAGGGGCGATCGGGTATGGCCAGCACGTTCCTCACCCGCTTGCGGGTGGGCGGCAAGCTCGTCGACGCCAAGGGCGTGAGCCGGCTGTACCGGTCGCGCATACCCAACGCGACGCTGTTCGCGATGCTGGCCGTCGGACTGCTGGCGCTGGTCGTCGCGTTCGCCTCGACCGGCGCCGGGACGGTGGCGCTGCAGCTCGTCGGGGCCCGCTGGGACGACGTATGGTCGTGGGTCGTGGGGCTTTACACATGATCGACTTCCGCTATCACCTGGTCTCCATCGTCTCGATCTTCCTGGCTCTCGCCGTCGGCATCGTCCTCGGCTCCGGGCCGCTCAAGGAGACTCTCGGTAACCAGCTCACCGACGAGGTGAAGGCGCTGCGAGCCAGCAAGGCGCAGCTCAATGGCCAACTGGGGTCGGCCACCAAGGGCAACGAGACCCGGGACAGCTTCACCGACGTCGTCACCCCGGCCCTCGTCGACGGCAGGCTCTCCGGCAAGACGGTGGCCATGGTCGTGCTCCCGGCAGCCGACGCCGGGACGATCAAGCGGACGACCAAGTCCCTGACGAGCGCCGGTGCCAAGATCGGGTCCACCGTGATCCTCGGTGACTCGTGGGCCGACCCGGCCAAGCAGGACTTCCGTACGACGCTGGTCGCCCAGCTGGCCGCTGCCGAGAACATCACCCCCGTGGCCACCGAGCTGCTTCCCGGCACGGTGTTGGCCAAGGGCATTCTCAGCACCGGCGGCCGGACGACGCAGCGGACCGACGCCACGACGTCGCAGGCACTGGACGGGCTCAAGGCGGGCGGCCTGCTCACCTACACGCCGTCCTCGATCACCCTGTCCTCCAGCGTCGTCGTGGTCGGGGCGCCCGTCGGGACGCTCGGCGACAAGAGCGCCGCGCCGCGGGTCGCGGCCTATGTCGACCTGACGCGAGCGCTGGACGCGGCGAGCGCCGGAGCGGTGGTGGTGGAGCAGTCGAACAAGGCCGACCCGACCTCCCCGGAAGGGTTGGTCTCCGCCGTGCGCAGTGACGCCAGCAGCGCCAAGACCGTAGCCACTGTCGACGACGGCGAGCTCCCGATGGGCCAGGTCGCGGTGGTGCTCGCCCTCCGCGAGCAGTACGCCGGCGGGAGCGGAGCCTACGGCCTGGCCAACGATGCGACCGCACCGGTGCCCGAGCTCACGGGCTCGTGACGCGCTGCGCCGGCACCGCTGCCGGTGGCGCCATCCTCAGCGGCGTCGTCGCCGCTCTCGCCGCCCGGTCCGCACTGATCCTGCTGCGTGCCCGGCCGCCCGGTGGCGCAGCTCTCTGGTCGCGCACCAACCACGCAGGCCGCAGCGTCACCCTGCTGGAGGGGCCGGCGTACGTCGCCGGCTCGGTCGTAGGGGTCGTCGTCACCGCGGCGAACCCGTATGCCGACCCGCTGGCTTTGCCGGCAGTCGTTGCCGTCGTCTGCGCAGGTGCCCTCGGCGCGCTCGACGACCTCGCCGGTGACAGCTGCAGCAAGGGGCTGCGCGGTCATGTCAGCGCCCTGCGCGAGGGCCGCCTGACCACGGGCGTCGTGAAGATCCTCGGGCTCGCCGCCACCGGGCTCCTGACGGCAGTGCTGGTCGATCGGCGCAGGGACGGCCGCCCCGCCGCCTCGCCGGCGGCGACGGTGGCGACGGTGGCCGCCGGCGCAGTGGTCGCTGGCATGGCCAACCTGGTGAACCTGCTCGACCTGCGGCCCGGGCGGGCACTCAAGGCGGTCCTGATGCCGGCCCTCGTGAGCGCCGCGACGGGCCGGCTCGACGCCACCGTCGCCAGTGCCGGGGGGGCTGCCGTCGGGTGCCTGTCCGACGATCTCGCGGGCCGCAGCATGCTCGGTGATACCGGAGCCAACGCCGCGGGAGCGATCCTGGGTTGCGCCCTCATCGGACGTACGGCGCTTCGCGGCCGGGTCGCAAGCCTCGCGGTGCTGGCGGCGCTCACCCTAGCCTCGGAAAAGGTGAGCTTCACCAGGGTCATCGAGTCGACCCCGGTTCTCCGCGAGCTCGATGCGCTGGGCCGGTGACCCATCGCTGGGACCGTCGGCGGATGACCGGTAGTCACCCGGCGAGCCGGGCGGTGCCGGGGCTACTGGCCGCGACCGGGGTCATTGCGGGGGCGACCATACTGGCCCGCGTCACTGGCGTGGCCCGGTGGCTGGTCTTCTCCTCCTCGGTGGGCGCCACCTGCACCGGCACGGCATACTCCACCGCCAACCAACTGCCCAACGTGCTCTACGAGGTCGTCGCCGGAGGCGCCCTCTCGGCCGCCGTCGTGCCGCTACTGGCCGGGCCGTTGCGCCGCGGCGACCGCGCCGCCGTCGACCGCGTCGCCTCGGCCCTGCTCACCTGGGCGCTGGTGCTGCTGGTGCCGGCATCGCTCCTGCTGGCTGTGCTAGCCGGCCCGCTGGTCGACCTCCTAGCCCCCGGCGGCGGCTGCGAGCGGTCTGCCCTCCATGCATCGGCGCTGCGGATGCTCCTGGTCTTCGCCCCTCAGGTCGCGCTGTACGGGGTGGGCGTCGTGCTCACCGGCGTGCTCCAGGCGCACCGCCGTTTCCTGTGGCCGGCTCTGGCGCCGCTGCTGTCCAGCCTGGTCGTCATTGCCTCGTACCTCGCGTTCCGCGCTGTCAGCGGTGGGCGTGGCGGTGACCCGGCCCACCTGCCGACGAGCGCGGAGCTCACCCTTTCGGTCGGCACCACCCTGGGCGTCGTGGTCCTGGCCGTGCCGCTGCTGGTCCCGGTCGAACGCACCGGCACCCGACTGAGGCCGACCCTGCGGTTCCCGGCCGGTGTTTCCCGCAGGGCCCTCACACTCGCCGGTGCGGGCGTCGCCTCGCTGCTGGCCCAGCAATTGAGCGTCGTGGTCACCCTGTGGCTGGCCAACGGCAGGGGCGGGGCGGGAACGATCAACGTCTACCAATACGTGCAGGCCGTCTACCTGCTCCCGTATGCCGTTCTGGCCGTCCCGCTCGCCACCGCGGCCTTCCCCCAGCTGGCCGAGCACGCAGCCGCCGGCGACGGCAGGGGGTACGCCGCTACGCTCGCGAGGTCCACCCGCCTGGTCGTCCTGGCTGCCGCCGCGGGCGCGGCGCTCCTGATCGCGGTCGCGCCGGCGGTCGGGGCATTCTTCGGCGCCATCGACGCCAGCCGGCACGGGGCCGGCTCGGGCTCGGCGGCCCTGAATGGACTGCCCGGGGCGCTGACCGCCTTCGCACCCGGCCTGTGGGGCTTCGCCCTGATCGCGCATCTGGGCCGAGCCCTGTACGCCGACGGGCACGCCCGCCTGGCCGCCGGCGGATCCGTCGCCGGTTGGCTCGTCGCCGCGGGGGGGTCGGTCGCGATCGTGCTGGCGCTCGTCCACTCCGGCAGCGACGATCCCGCCCGTACGCTCGTCGGTCTCGGCGTCGCCGGCAGCCTGGGCATGACGGTTGCCGGCGTGCTCCTGCTGGTCGCGGTGCTCCGTTGCCGGGGGAGCGCAGCGTTGCGCGGGATCGGTCGGGCGCACCTGGCGGCCGGCCTCGCGGCGGTGCTCGCGGTGGTCGCGGGGCGGTTCGTGACCGACCAGGTGGCCGGTGCCGGCTTCGGTGCCGCTGGTGGTTCTGATCTCGACGCCGGGCGCAGCCTGTCCGCCGGCCTGCTCGGAGCGGTGGCAGCGGTGGTCGTCCTGAGTGCGGTCTATCTCGCGGCGGACGGCGCCGACGCGCGGGCGTTGCTCGCGACCGGCCGTCGTCGAAGCGTCGCGGCCGGAGTGGGTCCCGGAGTGGATCCCGGAGTGGATCCCGGAGTGGATCCCGGTGTAGGTCCTGGAGTGGATCCGGGAGTAGGTCCTGGAGTGGATCCCGGAGTAGGTCCCGGAGTGGATCGACGATGAGGGTGCTGCTGCTGGTGGGCCGCAGTACGGGCGGCATCGGTACCCACGTCGCGCAGCTGGCCGGCGACCTACGGAGCGCCGGAGACGACGTACGTGTCGTGGCGCACCCGATGACTGCTGGCCGGTTCGCCCTCGGTCCGTGCCTGGTGTGGTGGCCGTCGCTGACCGCTCTGCCACGGGTACCGCACGACGCGACGGCTGCCCTCCGGGTGCGCCGACTCGCGCTCGGGTCGGACGTGGTTCACGCGCACGGCCACCAGGCGGGGCTCGTCGCCTCCCTCCTCCTGCTCGGCCGGCGCCGAAGCCGCAGACCGGTGCTCGTCGTGTCCTGGCACAACGCGGTCCTGTCCCGTAAGCGGCGGTTGGCTCCCACCTCGCTCGTACAGCGGTGGGTCGTCGCACGAGCCGACGTGGTCACCGGAGCCAGCACCGACCTAGTGGACCAGGCTCGGGAGCTCGGTGCCGCCGCCGCCGAGCTCGCTCCGGTGCCGTCACCGTTGGTCCCGGCGCTGCTCGAGCGACAGCTGGATCGGCCCGCCCGTGATGCGCTCCGCTCGCGGCTCCTCGGCGAGCTCGGTGCCGGCGATGCCGAGCCGGCAGCCGAGCAGATCGCCGCGCGGGACACCGCCATCGTGCTCACCGTCTCGCGAATCGCGCCGCAGAAGAACCTGCCGCTGCTGGTCCGGGCTGCCGCCGAGACGGCCCGGCCACCGCGGTCGGCCGCCGATCCGGTCGCGCCGGTTGCCCGGTCCGGGCGTGCGATCTGGGTCGTAGTCGGCGACGGCGACCCGGAGCTGCTGGCAGAGCTGGGTGAGCTCGCCCGCACCACCGGTGCACCCGTCCGCTTCGCCGGCGCTCGAGGCGACGTGGCCGACTGGCTCGCCGCGGCGGACGTGTTCGTATTGCCGAGCGCATGGGAAGCCCGGGCCCTGGTCGTCCAGGAGGCAATGGCCGCTGGCGTGCCCGTCGTCGCCAGCGACGTCGGAGGCCTGCCCGGCTTGCTCGATGGCGCAGGGCTGCTGGTTACCCTGGACGGTCCGGACGCCGTACCGGCCCTGGCGGCGGCGGTGCGCACCCTGCTCGACGACCCTTCGCGCAGAGCCGAGCTGGGCCGCCGCGGCCGGGCGGTTGCCGCGGAGCTGCCGGACGGCCCCGCCACGGCACGCCGGTGGCACGCCCGCTACGTCGCTGCCGCAGGGCGACGGGGGTCATGACGTAGACTCGAAGTCCGTGGCGCAGACCAAGCATATTTTCGTGACCGGAGGCGTAGCCTCGTCGCTTGGCAAGGGGCTCACGGCGTCCAGCCTGGGTCATTTGCTCCGGGCCCGCGGCCTGCGGGTCACCATGCAAAAGCTCGACCCCTACCTGAACGTCGACCCCGGCACCATGAACCCGTTCCAGCACGGCGAGGTCTTCGTCACCCGGGACGGGGCCGAGACCGACCTGGACATCGGCCACTACGAGCGGTTCCTGGACGTCGAGCTCAACGCCGCGGCCAACGTGACGACCGGCCAGATCTACAGTTCGGTCATCGCCAAGGAGCGGCGCGGCGAGTACCTCGGCGACACGGTCCAGGTGATCCCGCACATCACCAACGAGATCAAGGCCCGGATGCGTGCCCAGGCCGTCGCCACGGGCGACGTGCCCTGTCCGGACGTCATCATCACCGAGATCGGCGGCACTGTCGGCGACATCGAGTCGCTGCCCTTTCTCGAGGCAGCCCGCCAGGTCCGGCACGACGTCGGCCGGGACAACGTCTTCTTCCTGCATGTTTCCCTGGTCCCCTACCTCGCGCCGTCGGGCGAGCTGAAGACTAAACCGACCCAGCACTCGGTCGCCGCGCTGCGTCAGGTCGGCATCCAGCCGGACGCGATCGTGCTGCGGGCCGACCGCACGATTCCTGTCGCGATGAAGCGCAAGATCTCCGCCATGTGCGACGTCGACAACGACGCCTGCGTGGCGGCCGTCGACTCGCCGAGCATCTACGACATACCCAAGGTGCTGCACGCCGAGGGCCTCGACGCCTACGTGGTCCGCCGGCTGGGGCTGGCCTTCCGCGACGTCGACTGGCGCGACTGGGACGAGTTGCTGCGCCGAGTGCACTTCCCGGCGCACACGGTCGAGGTGGCCCTGGTGGGCAAGTACATCGACCTGCCCGACGCCTACCTCTCGGTCACCGAGGCGCTGCGGGCCGGTGGATTCCATCACGACGCCAGGGTCTCGATCCGCTGGGTGGCCAGCGACGAGTGCACGACGCCCGCAGGTGCGCAGAAGGCGCTCGGGGGGGTGGATGCGGTCCTGGTGCCGGGTGGTTTCGGGGTCCGCGGCATCGAAGGCAAGCTCGGTGCGCTGCGCTGGGCGCGTGAGCGCGGGGTGCCCACCCTCGGGCTGTGCCTGGGGCTGCAGTGCATGGTGATCGAGTACGCCCGCAATGTGCTCGGCATCGAGAGGGCGAGCAGCACCGAGTTCGACCCCCTGACCCCGCACCCGGTGATCGCCACCATGGCCGAGCAGAAGGCCATCGTCGAGGGTGCCGGCGACCTCGGCGGCACGATGCGCCTCGGCTCGTACCCCGCACTGCTGCAAGAGGATTCGGTAGTCGCGCGGACGTACGGCAGCCTCTACGTCCAGGAGCGCCACCGGCACCGCTACGAGGTCAACAACGCCTACCGGGAGCAGCTCGAGCAGGGTGGCCTGCGTATGTCGGGAACGTCGCCCGACGCCGCCCTGGTCGAGTTCGTCGAGCTGCCGGCGCAGGTACACCCCTACTACGTGGCGACCCAGGCCCACCCGGAGTTCCTCTCCCGGCCGCACCGGCCCCACCCCCTGTTCGCCGGCCTGGTCGGCGCGGCCATCGACGCGCAGCGGGCGGCCCGGCTGGTCGAGGTGGACAGCACCCCCCTGGTGGCTCGTGAGGTTCCCGTGCCCGCCGTGCCCGCCGTACCCGCCGTACCCGCCGTGCCCGCCGTGCCGGTGGCCTCGTGACGCTGGAGGCGACGCAGCTACCGGGCGGCGAACTGGCCGACCACGTCCAGCCACGCCCGGTCCTGGCCAGCGAGAAGGTGTTCGACGGCATGGTGTGGGACGTGCTGCGCGATACCGTCGACCTGGGTGAGGCCGGCACGGTGCAACGCGAATACGTCAGGCACACCGGCGCGGTGATCGCCTTGGCCCTGGACGACCGCGACCGCGTCCTGTTCATCCAGCAGTACCGCCACCCGGTGCAGTCCGTGGAGTGGGAGCTGCCCGCGGGACTGCTCGACCAGCCGGGCGAGACGCCCTGGGTGGCGGTGGCCCGGGAGTTGCACGAGGAGGCGGACCTCACCGCCCGGCGCTGGAACGTGCTGATGGACTTCTACAACTCCCCGGGCGGGATGTCCGAAGCAGGGCGGATCTTTCTCGCGCGCGATCTGGCTTCGGTGCCGTACGCCGAGCGGTTCGAGCGCTCGCACGAAGAGCGCGGTATGCCGACGCACTGGGTCGATCTCGACGAGGCGCACGACGCGGTACTCCGGGGAGCGCTGCACAACCCGAGCGCCGTCATCGGCGTCCTGGCCGCCCATGCCGCCAGGGCACGCGAATGGGTCACGCTGCGGCCGCACGATGCGCCGTGGCCGGACCACCCGGCATACCGCTGACGCGGCAGCGCCTCGCCGCCGTAATGCACGGCAGGGCAGATCCGCCGAACCGTAGGATGGGACCTTCCGTTCTGCGGCAGCCGCGCCGCTTCTCCTCCGTCTCGAAGGGTTCCCCGTGCTCCGCACGCATGAGGCAGGCACGCTCCGTGCCGGCCATACCGGGCAGGTCGTCACCCTCGCGGGCTGGGTGGCTCGCCGGCGCGACCACGGCGGGGTCGCGTTCCTGGACCTGCGCGATGCGTCCGGGGTGGTCCAGATCGTCGTACGCGACGAGGTGCTGCAGCGCGGGGGGGCACACGAGCTGCGCAGTGAGTACGTCGTGCAAGTCGGCGGCGAGGTCCGCGAGCGGCCTGAGGGCAACGTCAACCCCGACCTGACGACGGGCACAATCGAAGTCGTGGCAACGGATCTGGTGGTCCTGAGCGAGTCCGCGGCGCTGCCGTTCCAGATCGACGAGCGAGTCACCGTCGGCGAGGAGACCCGGCTCAGGTACCGCTACCTCGACCTGCGACGCCCCGGCCCGCACTCCGCCGGCACGGCGCTCCGGTTGCGCAGCAAGGTCAACGCCGCGGCCCGGTCGGTCCTGGCGCGGCGCGACTTCGTCGAGATTGAGACTCCGACGATGACCCGCTCGACGCCGGAAGGCGCCCGCGACTTCATCGTGCCGGCACGGCTGCGCCCCGGCTCGTGGTACGCCTTGCCGCAGAGCCCGCAGCTGTTCAAGCAGCTGCTGATGGTGGGCGGCATGGAGCGCTACTACCAGATCGCACGCTGCTACCGCGACGAGGACTTCCGCGCCGACCGGCAGCCGGAGTTCACCCAGCTCGACATCGAGATGAGCTTCGTCGAGCAGGACGACGTGATCGAGCTGGGCGAGGCGGTCGCTGCATCCCTCTGGGAACTGGTCGGTCACGAGATTCCGTTGCCGATGCAGCGGATGACCTTCGCCGAGGCGATGCGCCGCTTCGGCACGGACAAGCCGGACCTCCGCTTCGGCGTCGAGCTGGTCGAGTGCACGGAGTTCTTTGCCGACACCGGCTTTCGCGTCTTCCAGGCTCCGTACGTCGGCGCTGTCGTGATGCCCGGGGGCGCCGCCCAGCCGCGCAAGCAGCTGGACGCTTGGCAGGAGTTCGCCAAGCAGCGTGGCGCGCGCGGACTCGCCTATGTGCTCGTAGGCGACGACGGCGAGCTCGGCGGCCCGGTGGCCAAGAACCTCTCCGACGGCGAGCGCGCCAGCCTCGCGGCCCACGTCGGGGCCGGCCCGGGCGACTGTATCTTCTTCGGCGCCGGTTCGCCGCGGACATCACGGGCGTTGCTGGGGGCGGTACGCCTGGAGATCGGCCGTCGCTGCGGCCTGGTCGACGAGTCCGCGTGGTCGTTCCTGTGGGTGGTCGACGCGCCCTTGTTCGAACCGACTTCGGAGGCCGAGGCCAGCGGCGACGTGGCCGTGGGGTCCGGTGCCTGGACCGCCGTGCACCATGCCTTCACCTCTCCCAAGGCCGAGTTCCTCGACACGTTCGACACCGACCCCGGGTCGGCGCTCGCCTACGCCTACGACATGGTCTGCAACGGCAACGAGATCGGCGGCGGCTCGATCCGCATCCACCGCAGGGACGTGCAGCAGCGGGTATTCGCGGTCATGGGGCTCGCGACGGAGCAGGTGCAGGAGAAGTTCGGCTTCCTGCTCGACGCCTTCGCCTTCGGGGCACCGCCGCACGGCGGTATCGCGTTCGGCTGGGACCGGATCTGCGCGCTGCTGTCGGGGGCGGACTCGATCCGGGACGTCATCGCCTTCCCGAAGTCCGGCGGGGGATTCGACCCGTTGACCTCCGCCCCGGCGCCGATCACCCCCCAGCAGCGCAAGGAGGCCGGTGTCGACGCCGTGCCCCCCGACCAGACGGGTGGCACAGTCGCCATCAGCTGAGGCCCGCCGCGCCCGCGTCGCTCGACGGGCCCTGACGCGGGTCAGTCACGAGTCACCCCGAGCGCCGTCTCCGGTCGCCCGTGCCGTTGGTGCCAGCGCCGCAGGGGCGCAGGCGCCCACCAGTTCCACCGGCCCAGCAGCGTCATCGTGGCCGGGACGAGCAGCATCCGCACCAGCGTGGCGTCGATCAGGATGCAGACGGCCAGCGCCACGCCGGTCTCCTTGATCACCAGCAGTTTCCCGGCCGCGAAACCCAGGAAGACGATGACGATGAGGATGGCCGCCGACGTGATGATCCGTCCGGACCGTTGCAGGCCGAGGACGACGGCGCGGTCGGTGGCGACGCCTTGCTCGTGCAGTTCGGAGATCCGGGACAGCAGGAACACCTCGTAGTCCATCGAGAGCCCGAAGCCGAACGCGAGTAGCAGCAACGGAATCGTGGACTCGACCGCACCCACGGAGCTGAAGCCGATCAGGCTCTCACCGTGTCCGTGCTGGAAGATCCACACCACGACACCGAGGCTCGCACCCAGAGAGACGACATTGGTGAGCAGCGCCTTGAGCGGGATGACGAGCGAGCCGGTCATCAGGAACAGCAGCGCGAACGTGGCGGCGGCGATGAGGGCGAAGACTATCGGCGCCCGCGCCTTCAACGATGCGGTGTAGTCGGCCAGCTCCGCGGCCCGGCCCGTCACCCAGCTGGGGAAGGGCGGCCGGTGCAGCCGCAGGTATGCCGCGAGCGTCCGCGCCGGCTGATCCAATCCGCCGCCGGCGGTGTACAGGCGCACCGCCACGACACCCGGGGAAGCCTGGACCGGCGGCTCGATCGACGTGATCCCAGGCAGGGTCGTCGTTGCTCCCGTGGCCCAGCGCGACACCTCGGCGAGCGGTGCTCGGGCGACGAGGGTCACCGAAGGCCCCTCGCTGGCCGGATAGTCACGCCGCAGGTCGTCGAAGAACGTGCGCTGATCCACGCCCCGGGGGAGCAACTCGGCACCGGACGACGTCAGCCGCAAGCCGAGGGCGGGGGTGGCGACGGCGACGAGGAGGACAAGCACCCCAAGAAGGACCAGAACTGGCCGGCGCTGCACCCGCTGGGCGAGCGCACTGAACGCGCCACTGTCGGAAGCGGAATCGGCGCGCTCGCCCAGCAGCCGCCGGGCGCAGAGTGCGCACAGTGCCGGCACCAGGCTCAGCGCCACGAGCACCGCGACCAGGACGACAGAGACGCCCGCCGCCCCGAGCGCCCGCATGATCGAGGCAGGGAAGACGAGCAGGCCACCGAGCGAGATGGCCACCGTCAGGCCCGAGAACAGCACCGTGCGGCCGGCCGTAGCGGTAGTGCGCGCCGTTGCCAGGGCCACCTGCCCGCCGGTGATCTCGCCCGGCCGCCCTCGCGCCGCGATCGAACTCAGCTCCTCGCGGAAGCGGCTGACGGTCAGCAGCCCGTAGTCGATGCACAGGCCGAGGCCAAGGACCGTCACCACGTTGACGACGGTGGCGTCCAGGTCGATCAGGTGCGAGAAGCCGAGCAGGCAGGCGAGACCGCCGCCGATCGAGGCGACAGCGCCGAGGATGGGCATGGCAGCTGCGAGGAACCCGCCGAACACGAACACCATGACCAGCAGGCTCACCGGCAAGGCAACGCCTTCGCCGATACGCAGGTCGGTCTCGATCTGGGTGTTGATCTGCCCTTCGAGCAGCCGGCCACCGCCGAGTCGGATGCTGGCCCCGGGCATTGCCGACCCGAGCGCCGTCAGCTGCCGGCTCACGGCCGCTGTCGCTCTGTCGTCTGCCGCGCCGTCCAATCCCGGAGCCAGCTCCACCGAGGTGAGAAACCCGCGCGAAGCAGTCGATCCTCCCGCCAACAATGGCGCGGCCGCCGCCGTGGACGGCCCTCCGGGCACGAGGTAAGGGCTGCTGACGCGGCGTACGCCGGGTATCTCCCGCAGCGCCGCAGCGCTGGCGGTGGCGGCAGCTGCGGTCGCGGGACTGCCGACGTCGACGCCGCGTGCCTGCAGCAGGAGGGTCGTGCCTCGAGCGGTTTCATGGGACAACAGATCCTGACCGGTGCGCGCTTCTCCCGGGACCGACGGCTCGTCGGTGTGCAGGCGCTCGAACAGCGACTGACCGCCGATCCCCCCGGCCGCGGTGGCGAAGCAGGCGACGACGACCGCCAGCCAGACAAGCACGATCGCAGCGGGGTGCCGCCCCGTGAACGAGCCGAACCGGGACAGCGCAGTGCCTCGAGCGGTGCCTCGAGCGGTGCGCTCAGCTGGGCGGTGCCGGCCGCGGTGCCGGCTCGCCGCTCTGTCACCGTCCTCGTGCACGCGAGATAGCCTGCCAGGCGTGACCTCGGCAAGGGAGGACGACCTGTTCGCCGCAGCACATCGCGACGCGGCAGCGGACCCGGTCCCCGGCGGCCGAACCGTCTCGGCAGCACTGCCGCCGCTCGCGGTGCGCATGCGACCGACGACCCTGGGCCAGTTCCGCGGCCAAGCCGCTGTGGTCGCCGCCGGGAGTCCGATGCGCCGGCTGATCGAAGGTCAGCGGGGCGCGGCCGGACCTCTCTCGGCGATCCTGTGGGGCCCTCCCGGCACCGGCAAGACGACCCTGGCCCACCTGGCGGCCACGGCGGCCGGTCGCCGGTTCGTCGAGCTGTCCGCCGTCACCGCGGGGGTCAAGGACGTGCGGGCGGTTATCGACGCGGCGGTCCACGAGCGCGACCTGTACGACCGGCAGACAGTGCTCTTCCTCGACGAGATCCACCGTTTCACCAAGGCGCAGCAGGACGCGCTGCTGCCCTCCGTCGAGAACCGCCTGGTGGTCCTGGTTGCGGCCACTACGGAGAACCCGTCATTCACCGTGATTGCGCCGCTGCTCTCGCGCTCGATGCTGGTCACCCTGGTCCCCCTCGCCGACGACGAGGTCCACGCGGTGCTGGATGCGGCGCTCACCGAGCAGCGTGGCCTCGACGGCGCGTTCGACCTCGCGCAGGACGCTCGGGAGCATCTGGTCCGGATCGCCGGGGGTGACGCCCGCCGGGCCCTCACCGCCCTGGAGGCTGCCGCCGGAGGTGCACTGGACGCCATACCGGCAGCGTCGCAGGATCCTGCGCCGGTGCGGATCACCCTGGCCGACGTCGAGCGGGCCGTGGCTCAGGCGGCGGTCCGCTACGACCGCGCGGGGGACCAGCACTACGACGTGGCAAGTGCGCTGATCAAGTCGATGCGCGGCAGCGACGTGGATGCGGCGCTGCACTACTTGGCCCGGATGCTCGAAGCGGGGGAGGACCCGCGCTTCATCGCCCGCCGGATCGTCATCGCCGCGAGCGAGGACGTCGGTATGGCCGACCCGACGGCGCTGCAGACGGCCGTCGCTGCCTTGCACGCGGTCGCTCAGATCGGTATGCCGGAGGCGCGGATCCTGCTCGCCCAGGCGGTCGTGCACAACGCGCTCGCACCCAAATCCAACGCGAGCTACCTGGCGATCGGAGCCGCGATCGCCGACATCCGGGCCGGCCGCGGCGGCCCGGTGCCACCGCACCTGAGAGGCAGCGGGTATGCCGGCGCGGCGCGCCTCGGGCACGGCGACGGCTACGCCTACCCCCACGACGACAGGGCGGGCGTGGTCGCCCAGCAGTACCTCCCCGACGACCTGGTAGGGGAGCACGCGGGCGCCGACTACTACCACCCGACCGACCGGGGCTGGGAGAGCGCGCTCGGCGAACGCTGGCACGGGCTACGGGCAACGATCAGGGCCGGCGCCCACGAACCGGGCACGTCGCAACACCCTGCCGGTAACGATTGAGCCACTTACTCTCTTGACTTTGCAGCCTCAGGCTTGATCTGTGGCACATTCACACCACGTATGGGTGGCCTCGTGCCGGACAAGTTCCTGTCCGGGGCCGACCGTCGGTAGGGTCCGCACACTGCGCGCCGGGTTGTCGGTGATTTTTACCGCGATCCGCCGGGACGACGACAAAAGGGATTCGGGACGGGGGTAGCCGGTGGCGCTGGGCTACGACGGGACGGCCGACACCATTGCCTCGGGGCGCGATCTCACGCTGCCCGCGGTCGCCGGCGCGGCCGAGCGCAAGCACGGTAGGTCCCCTGCCCAGATCGCCTTCGAGCGCCTCCGCGGCGACAAGGTGGCCGTCGTCTGCTTCGCCATCGTCGTCTTCTTCGTGCTGATCGCGATCTTCGCGCCCGTCCTGGCGCGGCTCGAGGGCCAGACGCCGGACACGCTCAACCAGAACCTCATCGGCGAGGACACCCTGCCCACGATCGGCCCTACGGCGGCGCACTGGTTCGGCATCGAGCCCCGGCTCGGTCGCGACCTGTTCGCCCGCTGGGTCTACGGCGCCCGCCCGTCACTGGTGATCGGGGTCCTCGCCGCGACCCTGTCCACCGCCGTCGGCGTGGTCATGGGGCTGCTCGCGGGCTATCTGGGGGGGGCCGTCGACAAGGTCATCACCTGGCTCATCGACTTCCTGCTCAGCCTGCCCTTCCTGCTGTTCGTCATCGCCCTGGTGCCCATAACGGAACAGCGCTTCGCGCCGCTGGGTGGGCTGACCGCGGAGCAGACCTCGACCATCCGGTTCTGGGTGCTGATCACGGTCCTGGTGCTCTTCGGCTGGTCCGGCCTGGCGCGACTGATCCGCGGTGAGGTCGTCTCCTTGCGTGAACGCGAGTTCATCTCCGCCGCCAAGGTCCTGGGGGTGCCGACCCGGCAGATCCTGTTCAAGGAGCTGCTGCCCAACCTCGTGGGCCCGATCATCGTGTCGGTCTCGATCGCGGTCCCGGCGTACATCACGCTCGAGGCGACACTGTCCTATCTCGGTGCCGGCCTGGTGGAGCCCACTGCCTCCTGGGGACGCACCATCGACAACGCGCAGAACTCCTACGACGTCTACCCGCTCTACCTCTGGCCACCGGTGATCGGCGTCGTCGTCCTCGTTCTTGCCCTCAGCCTGCTCGGCGACGCGATCCGCGACGCCTTCGACCCCAACACGCGCCGATGACCGCACAACCGGCTCGGCCAACCCTCCCCGCCCACCGTGCGGGGAACTATCACCCAAGGAGAACAATGCGCTGGACCAACGTCCTCGCCGCCGGAGCTGTTGCCACGATCGGGCTCACCGCTGCGTGCAGCGCTCCCTCGGGCAAGACCAGCGGAGCAGACAGCAGCAGCAGCACCAGTGGCGCCAGCGGCAGCAGCGGGGGCGCCAGCAGCAGCAGCGGCGCCGACGACAACGCCGGTGCGACCGCGGCCCTGATCCCCGACGCCAAGGGCCCCTCGCCCGAGGTCCCAGGCGCCAAGAAGGGCGGGACGCTCACGGTGTCCTATGCCTTCGCGCCGTCGGGGATGGACCCGAGCTCGCAGTACTACCAGGACAGTGCGGCGATCCTGAACCTGACGAACCGTCAGCTGACCGCCTTCACCGTCCGCGACGGCAAGTCGGTGCTGGTGCCAGACCTGGCCACCGACCTCGGGAAGGTGTCGTCCGACGGGCTCACCTGGACCTTCACCCTCAAGCCGGGGCTGAAGTACGAGGACGGCAGCACCATCAAGGCCGCCGACGTCGGATACGCGATCAAGCGCTCGTTTTCCCAGGCTGAACTGCCCGGCGGCCCGACGTACCAGAACGACTACTTCAAGGACGGGGACAAGTACAAGGGCGTCTACAAGAGCGGCGAGAAGTTCGCCGGTGTGTCCACCCCGGACGACACCACAGTGATCATCCATCTGCGCAAGCGGTTCGAGACGCTGCCGTACTACGCCTCGTTCTCCCAGTTCAGCCCGATCCCGAAGTCCAAGGACACCAAGCAGAACTACAGCAACCACCCGCTCGCCAGCGGGCCTTACAAGTTCAAGAGCTTCACCCAGGGGACGTCCCTGAAGCTGGTCAAGAACACCAACTGGGACCCTGCCAGTGACGCGGCGCGGCACCAGTACGTCGACGAGTACGACTTCAAGTTCGGCCTCGACGACATCAAAACCCAGCAGGCGATCCTGGCCAGCAACGGGCCGGACGCGACGACGCTGAACTGGGACCCGATCGACGCCCAGTTCCTCAGCCAGGTCAAGGGCAAGAAGAAGGACCAGTTCATCACCGGCCAGTCGCCGTGCGTCATCGCCCTCAACATGGACACCCGCAAGATGCCGCTCGCGGTCCGCAAGGCCGTGGCCGTCGCCTACCCGTTCGACGACGCGCACAAGGCCGCGGGGCTGACCTCGGTCTCGTTCACCCCGGCGCACACGCTCAACCTGCCGCAGATCCCGGGATTCCTCGACTACACCGTGCCCGGGCTGGAAGGCAAGGGCAACGGCGACCCCGCCAAGGCCAAGGCCATGCTGGCAGCGGCGGGCAAGTCGAACTTCGAGATCAAGTACTACTACTCCAATGACGACCCCACCGCGCAGCAGGTCAACCTGGTCCGCAAGGCGGCCTTGCAGAAGGCCGGGTTCAAGGTCAAGGACATGGGCGTCGCGACCAAGGAGCGGCGCACGCTGATCGCCGACCCGAAGTCGCCGATCAACTTCCTGCAGTCACCCGGTGGCTGGTGCTTCGACTGGCCGTCTGCCGACTCGATCTTCCCGCCGCTGCTGGCCTCGACCGTCCTCAAGGCCGGTGGCACGGGCTGGGGCAACATGTCCGACCCGAAGCTCGACAAGGAGATGAACCGCATCTCCGCCCTGTCGATCGAGAAGCAAGGCCCGGAGTGGGGCAAGTTCGACAAGATGGTCCTGGAGACGATCCTGCCGGCTATCCCGGACTACTACGACAAGTCCAACGCGGTGTTCGGCACCAAGGTGCACAACGTGGTCAACGACCCGAACCACGGCATCGTGGCGC
>JAABUS010003461.1_pt1 | contig 25593 bp, 22 predicted proteins | sample 5560161 | NCBI WGS metagenome assembly JAABUS01 (sample SAMN10711885, study PRJNA513376) | rock metagenome | isolation source: Antarctica rocks | place: Antarctica: Victoria Land, Trio Nunatak nord | collected 2016-01-04
CGAGGGCGATCCGGAGGCGCTTGACGAAGCACGAGGCCGGCATTAAGAGCGAGAAGCAGAAGAAGCGGGCGACGCATTTTCCGCAAAGGAAGTATGCTGTTAAGGTATGTTCCGAACATTTGGTTTCCAGAGGGGGGAGGTGGTAGCGTAGTGACCAGAGGGGTTGTATAGTTGGGGAGAATTGTGAGGGCTGACTTGTGTGTAGGCGGAATAGTATACGGAGGTTTGGTTGGTTGCGGGAGGAGATGGTAGGGAATGGAGGGTGCGGCGTGTGTTTTTGCAGAGATTGTGGCTAAATGAAGACATAAATCTGGCAAAAGAGTTTCACCATTGCCTGTTCAATCGCGAGGCTGTTGTGCGTAATATTGTGCTAACATACTCGGCCTACATCACAATACCCTCATTTTGCTTTGGAGGTTCGAATTGGGGAAGTATCAGCAGTACCGAATTCTACGTCCACGGTCACCCAATATTCGACGATGTTCATCCACAACCATCTACAACAACTGAAAGTGGCGGCAGATTGGCACCTGGCTCTCAATAGAACTCGATCTTGTAACGTCTTGATATAACGCTGACATATTTCTGTACTACAAGTTTTTATATATGCAAACCCCTACTTCTTCCCCTCCAAATCCTTATAAAACTCCCACCCAAAGCTTCGCGATGGATCATTAAACCTCATCTTCTTATCAATCCCATCCAACTTCTTCACATCCTCCTCGCTCAATGTGAAGTCCCCCTCCAAATTCTCCCGAATCCGGCTCGGCGTCTTACTCTTCGGCAGCACCGAATGCCCATGTGCAATCCCCCACGCCAACGCCGTCTGCGCGCCGTTCTTGCCATACTTCTTGCCCACCTCAACCAGCGTCTCGTCGTCAATCAGCTTGCCCAGATGCTGCCCGCTGCTGTAGATTTCGTTCTGGTTGCCAAAGGGCGAGTACTGCGTCACGTGGATATCCTTGCTCTTGTTCCATTCGACAAAGTCGTGCTGTTGAAGCCAGGGGTGGAGCTCGAGCTGGTGTGCGGCGGGGACGACGGAGGTTTCGTTGAGGAGGCGCTCGACTTCGGCTTTGGAGAAGTTGGAGATGCCGATGGCTTTGGTTTTGCCGGATTTGAGGGTGGCTTCCATGGCTTTCCACGTGTCGACGTAGTCGGCCTCGCCGGGCTGGATCTTGCCGTTCGAGTCCTTGGGCATGAGGGTGTCGCTGCGGGCGAAGGGGGAGGGCCAGTGCATGAGGTACAGGTCCACGTAGGGGGTATCGAGGTCCTTGAGGGAAGCTTCCAGGGCGGGCATCACGTCATCGGGATGGTGGCTGTTGTTCCATAGCTTGGTCGTGATGAAGAGTTTCTCGCGCGGGATGCCGCTTTTCTTGATTGCTCGTCCGACAGCAGGCTCGGTGCCGTAAATTCGGGCAGTATCAATATGGATGTAGCCGGCCTTGAGGGCTTCGGTGACGGCAGCCTCCTGGGCGTCGGCGTCTTGCCATGTACCAAAACCGATGGCTGGGATTTGCGCGCCGGTGTTAAGTTTGCAGTGGGTGTGTTGTGTAGCCATGGTGCGTATTTGGGACAGTTTGACTTGCGGTGATAGTTGAGATGACAATTGTGAGAGCCTAGAATTCGCAGATTTGACTGTACGAGAAAACATGAGGACAATTGGCTTTAATACGCGAATGGAAATGCAGTGTCTAGTAGCGATTGAAAATTTGAGACTCAACAAGAACTATCAACCTTGACGTCACGGTAAGGGAAGAAGATGTGCCGAGCGTGCCGACCTTCCCCGTTCAGCGAGGACTAGAGTCTCCATGTTTTGCGGAGGACGCGCCGGAAGAGGCTGAAGCCCGTTGATTGGCAAAATTAGAGAGGCAAAGTGGTGAAGAAGATGTAAAGAGTAGAGATTTTCCCATGGCTGTCAGAAGATCTTTCGACTGTGTGAACAATGACGCCATGATTGTGGCGCATAGATCGCAAAGCCACAGCCGTCGCACACCAATATCAAGGAAATGCTAATATAACACTCTAAGTCTTTAACACTAGTTATGCCGCTCACACTATCCTCAGCATTGCAAACATCTTTGTTGTTGTCATTATTGAAGTTGAAATTGAAATTGAAATAATCCCCATACTCTTCTATCTTCTGCGCATCATGCACAAGTTCATATTCGTGTTCTTCGCCCTCGCGGCTTCCTCAATCGCAGCTCCACAGCCAGAACATGAGAAGCGCCAGCAAAACCTCCCCGAATTACTCTCATTGTAAGCTCACTCACCGTCTCAAATCACCGTCACGCATGCTCATTCTCATCAGAGCCTCGATCGCCGGCCTAACCGCCCTCCCCACCGATCCAGCCGTCCTCCTCTCCCTTGGTGGCGTCGCCAACCAACTCGCCTCCGCCCTTCCCACCTCCTCCGTCCTCTCGGTTCTTGAAACCGCCGCTCCCCACTCCTTCATCAGTAATGTCGTCAACGACCCTTCCTACGCTAGCTCCTTTGAATCGGCCTTTAGCGCTGGCTCATCACCAAGCTGGTTTACCGCACTGCCGACGGACGTGAAGAGTTATCTGCATACGTATACGGGCTTTGCGGGGCTGGCATCTGCAGCGGCGGGGATTCAGAGCGTGACTGCTAATGAGACGACGACGGGAAGTGGGTCAAGCAGTGCAACGGGGACTAGTGGGGCATCGTCGACAGGCAGTGGAATGATGAGCACAACGAGCGGTCCTTCCTCATCTGGTGCGTCGGCGGCTAGCGCTACGAGCTCGAAAGCTACAACAGGCGGGGCTGTGAGGCCTACGGGAGCACTTGCTGCGGGTGCTGCTGGTGTGGTTGGGATCCTTGGTCTCGCGATTGCTTTGTAGGACGATGAGTGCATTGCAGAGGCGTATTGGGAGCTGGACGCTCTTGTCCGTAATTGAGGGATTCGAGGGCTGTAGTTTAGTATGCGAGCACATACCATTTGTTCTAGAAATCTGAATGTTGAATTTTTGAATTTATGTTTCTACACAGTGATGGTTTCATTTTCAATCTATTTCTTTAGTCGGGTCTCCGGGTCGTCAACGAATCCAATTGCCAAAAGCACACTTTTCATCCAACTCAGCTACTAGATAACTGGTTCGTCCAGTCTTCAGATCTCTCAATGCCGATTCACGAAGACAGTTTAATGATTGAGAAGTAGTAGATCGAACGTGTGTAAATGACAATCGATGATCAGACACGCCAGGTCAGCTATCAAACTAAGTGACAGTTTACATATGGAAACCCAAGATGATCCACGGAATCCACTCCATATGCTGTTTGGCCCTATTCTTCTTATCGCACAGGCTTTGTAATTGAGCGCCAGGGCCGGCAACGAGATTTACCTGTACGAGGTGCTGGCTGCGAACCTTCTGCGAGCAATGCTTGTCAGAAGAGCTGAACAATCTCATCGACAGAGCAGTAACAGCGCTTTACCCACGCGTTGAGCTCATACACAGTCGAAAAGTCCACGTGGCTAGATGACCATGTGGCCAAACAGCGAACGGAAGCCCACGTCGACGTGGCCAGCTTCCACATACATAGACCAGAAGCCCACCTAGCCCGTTCAGCTGGGTGGCCAAACAGCAAAAGTTCTGCCAGCTAGGTGGCCAAACAACAGCCAAACAGTCAATCCGAAAGCCCACGTCGAAGTGGCCAGCTGTCACAGTTTCGATCTGTCTATGTGACCACTTGGTCATATAGACAGTTCACGCGCTCGTATGCGCATTTTATCGGTGTGACTGCTCAATGGGAAGATATAAGCATCGATTTTGGCCAAATTACATGTAATTTAACATACACACAGCGCCTAGATAGTGCCATAGCCATAGGCTGTATGCACTTAATGAAGAAATAAAAAAATAAAAATAAAAAGTTTAGCGCCAGTCAATGTTTATAAGGAAAAGAGGAGTCTGTTTGTCCACTTGGATGATTTGATCGAGATCGACTACTTCTTAATGAATCTGGACTTCCTCTGATGCTACCAGCGGTTCCCGACTAGTGGAGACGATTGTGATGAACTTACGCACATCAGCACCAGCTATTTCCTCCTACACCGACTCATTCGCTTTACAATTCGAATTCTCCATCGCTTCGACAGTGTCCCTGTATGCTTCATCTCCGAAGACCCTGAACGACCAAGGCGTATGAATTGACCTTTTACTCTGTCGGTGCTTGGCTTTGGCATCAACCCTTCAATTCCCCAGGTCCCAGATTTGAAGTGTTGACGCCGCAGCATCGGGAAACAGTTAAAATGGATCTCTTGGAAAATGAACCTCAGACGCCAGATCTCGTACGTCCGTTGCTGATGCCAATTTGATTGCACCATTGACGGATGCCCAGGACCAGGATGGGTCCCGCCTAACTTCCTAGTTTTTCACCATTGACCTGCCAGCACAGCTATCGTTCAAGATTCCGCCTTCATAATCCGATCACATACCCGTCTCCGGTCTCCGCCTGAATAGAAACTGCAAGGCCGGATATGGCGATCAGTTTATCGCTTTCAAACGCCAATGTTACACTTGTGTACAGGTACACAGCATTAGACCAGATGAAATCTCGATGAGTTCGATCAAGGATGGAATGGTCTTGATCGTAAATATTTAGAAGCGGTTTTCGAAAGGTCTCGCAAGCCAACCAATTTATGTTGGCATTCCCAAAAGAGCTGGGACGCAGAAAATTGTATGGTCCTCGGCTCTAGAAAAACCGTTCTTGGAACGCCCACGATCTTTGGGCTAACGGAGTCTCGGCAACTTCGTTCTGGAACCGTGCTTTATTGAATACTACTGTTTGGTGTCCTATGGCAGCTTGAATCTGAGACCCTTGAGCTCGTTCGAAGTCTTGCTTCTCCCGATTGAAGAATAAAACCCGCGGTACCATTCCGCGCGCTGCCTGCTGCGAGGTTCAAGCTCAAGCCTCTCTTTCATGCAAGATTTCTAAACGATCAGTGAATCATCGCCACTATACGTAGTCACAAGACTTATGATGTGACTACTATACCGCTGATGAAACCCTTGTATGTCAATACACGTGATCTTATTACATATATCTGAATCAGAAAACAGCGAAAGATCAGAGATGAAGTGGAAGTAATTCAGAAGGGGGACGAAGGTTTTCAGAGATCGCTCCGTTCAAGTTGACGATTGTTTCATTTCATCACTCGTATCAGGAACAATACAGAATGCCTTGTGCAGCAAAAGCGAGAACACCACGTTTCCCAAGAAGGAAATCGAGTCTGAAAAAAAAAGGTCGATCAACTGCCGCGATATGTCACGCCGAACCAGGACCGATCATTTGAAAACACGCGTGGAAATTCTGATGAAGCTCAGCGAGACTATTCCCACGTTACGAGGCACAGTTGGCCAGGGATGTCGAGAGCGATCCAAGACAAACCTAAGTTTTTCACGAGCGTCCTCACCAGTATGCTTCCATTCGCTGGCAAAGTTTTAGAAAAGCTGGAGGTGGCTGAAATTCGGGAGCAACTTTGTAAGCTGCGGCAGAACACCGTTCTTTGGAGGTCTAGGACAGCTATACCTGGGCTCAGGCCAACTCATACAATCGTCTGTCCCTAGAATAAGATGACCGTGGAGCCAGGAATGGAGTTGTCAATAACTTTTGGTGTGAACATTCAGATAGTGAGATGGACTGGTCTTGACGGGCTCGATCTCGATGTGGAAGAAGCCCTATCGCTGGCAATCATCTTCTGACCTGTAGACCGCCCCAAATGAGGTTTCGGGCACGAATTCCTCCCCACTCTTGCACTGGTTGCTACTGCGATGAGAGGCCAACCGAATTTCTCAGTCCTCGACTATAAAGCTTTAGAGAAGGCATTTACTACCAAAATAGCCTGGTACAACACACAGTCCAACTGCGGCTGGAGGTACATGAAGAGCACGAGTGACTACGAATGAATAGCTGCGCGCGGGTAGCAGATTGAGAAGATTATCGTTGGACTTGTAACGAACCCTAATAACTGCGCGGGATGGGCAGCTAATAAGCCGCTTTGCGAGACTCTGACGGCATTGAAGAAAAATTATCAATGGGTTTGGTGGAATCCTGGGGCGGAAATACTTCAACTCTATGACGGAGGAAGATATTCGTACGAAGCCATGGTGCTGGGCTCAGTTCATGAGTAGAGTCTTACGGTCATCTGATTCGAAGAAGACTGCTATCGAGGTCAACGATGTTGTCTGAATACCGCATGTGTGTTTGATACCTTTGCCTTGGTTCTTTGACGATTGGCCTAGGACGCCCTTTATTCAAGCAGATAATTCTGCACCTCCCTTGTGTCGAGTCAAGTTCAAGGCCCCATAGTAATCTGATAATTCTACAATTTTAAGAAATTTTGGCCTTCAGGTCCTAATGTTCTTTCTCGGAGTTACCCTTTCAAACCACAGCTTGGCAAACCAGCAAGTAACAAGAAGATCCTGCATACTGTATACCGCTTCAACCTGTATTCGAAAGTCGATATTGATGTTCCACTGCAGTCCCCACTCTTAGCCAAAAGTGTTTCATCATTAGGTATCCAACGGTTGAACAGGAAGCTTCAACATACCTTTTCTTTTCCACCATAGGTCTTCACATTTCCTATTCAACCTCTTTACGTCTCGGTTTTCTATTGCTCCTATCTTGCTCAATAGGTCAGCGGTCGCGAATTGATTTGCCTGCAGTGTCATATCCAACGGCATCGTGTGTTGGTCGGAGACAGGCGACTTCTCAGCGCCAGCCTCGATAAGCAGCTTCACAATTTCGATTTGCCATTTACTGGCAGCCCAATGTAAAGGAGCCCAATCATAATCGGTCTTGATTGAGGGATCGGTGCCGCTTCGGAGCAAAACTTTGACGCATTCTATATCACCTTCTGACGCTGCGTCATAGAGCTCGCTTATTCCTTGGTCACGTTTGGTATTTCGGTTGGCTCCCAATATCGAGAAGAATTCTCACTTACAATTCGTTACAAGACCGAGCGTTTGCGTGGAAGTCTGTACGCTAGTTTTAATCCTTCAGGTCCACGGTCGCACCACTTTTCGCTAGAAGTCTCATCAATGCTTCGTTCTCACGTCGAGTTGCTTGGTGTAAGGGTGTTTGGCCTGTAGAATTCCTTGAATCCATATTCACACCAGCCACCAATAAACGGTCCACGGTTTCCAAGTGACCTCGCTCTACCACGATGAACGGGGCACTTATACCAAGATCGCAATCTTCCTTTTTTCAAGTCGATGTTTGCGATCTACTAATCGTCGAACGGCCTTATCATCGCCATGATATGCAGCAAGTAGTAATTGTAGCTCTTCCCGCGCAGCGCTGAATTGCTCTCCCGAGATTGTCAACTCAGCTCTTTGAACTAGAACTTCTGCAATAGTGTTCCAATCTCTTTCGATGACAAGTAGAAGTAACCTGACGTCCGTGACGTTGTCTCAAATCGACAGATGCGCCGCTTATTATAAGAAGATCGACAAATTTTTCAAATCCTCTTTACATAGCCACTGCCAAAGCTGTATTGCCAGTCTCATCGATGGCGTCAATGCTGGGATTTACTTTAAGCAGCATAGCGGCGACTTTTGCTAGTCTCAGCAAGGCAGCGAGGTGTAAATCTAACCCTAAGTGAAACACAAGCTGCCTTCCCACCACGATGAGTGACTTTGCAGAGGCATTCGATTCGTTTTCGAATGTAAGTCTTAACGTCACAGCAGAGGCTGATCTTGTCTTCGTGATAGTGGAGAAGTCAGAATGCGGTCTAGAATACAACTTATAATAAGTGAAAATTTTAAGCGTTAAACCAATTTATATGTGCCCTGTATCCCATATATTTTAGTTACTTTACCCTTCGCCTATAATCTGTCACGATGAAACCCTAAATTCGCGACTGGTGATTGGACATCTCCTGAAGAGGTAAAAAAAGCGAATCCATCGCGGCAAAGCAAGCAATGATCAATAGTGAGTTATTGTCATCTTGTTCGAATCAGTATTCTTGACCTGTAGATTCGCGACGGCATCAGCTTTGGTAGTGTTGCCTACTCTGACGCTGCCGGGTGTAATATATGCGTTAAACTTTGCCGCTACTGTAGCTGCAAAAAGTCAACGACGACCTGCGGCGCTTGCTTGTTCATACGGACAGCTGTCGCTCGGCCGCCAACAGTCCCCTGAATATTGGTGCTGTCAAGCAGGCCTGCTGGGTGTTCGAACTGACAGAGTCCCAGGCCTTATTGACTTGTACGACCCAGTTCTGCTCGCCCACGATCATGCCAGAACCATCAGACGGACCCCAAATAGAATTGTCCATGCCCATTTCCATGCCGTCATCGTAGAAGGTCACAGATCCCACGACGAGATTGAACTCGTGTATAGTTCCGCTAAAGTTGCTGCCGGTCAGAGCGCCGGCGAAGCCCACGCCTGGATAAAATTCGACGGTTCTTCATCGGGTAACCATGACAGGATCACCACAATAGACGGTGTTGGGGAAATCCGCATTAGTCTCCACGTAGGACAGCGGCTAATTACACCGGCGGCTATTTAAGCGGTGGCAGAAGTAGAGAGAACAATAAGCGGATATAGCAACGAGGAACGCATAGTCATCAGCCGCCTGATTAGAAGAGTGTTTAAATAAAAGAATAAAAAGCTGATGAGCGAGGACCAGCTCGCACGTTAGAAAATAAGGTCGAGGGAAAGATCGTGCAGAGAACTGGCTGTATGCGAACGTGACGGTCGATGATGTTCCCTTGAAGGCACTCGACAGATTTGTTCTTGGCAGCGGTCTCACACAGGTGTCCCAAAAGGCTCGAACATCATTGATGAAGCATGCATCTTTATACACACTAGGGGCAGCATATCCGCTATCCTTGACATCCGTAAAGGGCTGTACATAATCAGAAGTGGGGTTGATACAGGATTGGCGACCAATTTTGGACGGAGGGACCACAAGAGGACCGGAGACAGATATTTTATGGAAGGACTGCAACAAGACCGGGAGCTGATATAGGATAAGAGAACTCAAAAGGCATTAGGCCACTCAATAACCGCAAAGGGCCAAGCTGGAAGGCAGATTGAATCAGTAAGCTTTATCCCAAAGACAAAACAAGTCTTCGCTTTTCATCGTGTAGAAGAATGCTCGATAGAAAACCTGGACGGGGTATCAAGACGCGAGTTCGACCGTCGGTGAGCGGGTCCCATTACGTATGCCGGAGAGCATTTTCAGTCCTTTTGCAGTCACATGAGAATTAGTCGGATTATTTGCAGCGCCAGCTTCAAGAGTACAAAACTTAAAGATACAGGGAACAGGCTGACGAATCTTCACCATCGTGGACAGTCAATATAGCATTGGTATCTCTCAACTCAAGTATGAACGGCAACTTTGACTACTCGACAGAGCAAGGCCAAGTCTCGCACAATCCACTTGGAACACCAGAGCCGGCAGCGCAGGCGCAACGAATCTCAATTAAGTCATTGTTACAGACGATAGACAATTATCAGTGGACGGAGCAATCGAGAACCCTCTTTAAACTGGAGTAAGAGAACACGATCTTGCAAAAACAGGTCACATGCTATCAAAGATCTTGGCATACAACCCTGGATCTGCTGCAAGAGGTATTTAAGGCCGCCCTGCTCATTCGAAGTGCTTTGGAAGGTTGTGATGGCAAAGTTGACTAATTTCCGCCGCCGATATGGACCAAACTCGCGAACTGAGCTCCTTTGCGATTTTTCTACAATAGAAACATGAAAGGCATCCTTTCCCAATGATCTACCTCTATATAAGAGAATTGGTGAAGGTCTTGGAAGCAGGCGGTGATGATTGCGTCTGACGACTCAAATTCCTGTTCTTACACACCGTCATTGGTCAAGTGCAGCAGTGGCCAAAGAACACAAAATGTTATCTACAGCACATACGACCAGAACTAAGACTGTATTCATCGCATCGGTAGGCCCCATAGATCCCGTTTCAGATACCATGCGCCAGCTCATTCTTTGAGACAAACATTTCAAACAGCCTTTCTCGTCGGACCTCTAAGAGTGCTACGCTAAATCGTGGAAGAGTACTGCTTCCGAGGCTAGAATCTTATTCGAACGGACGACTAAAAAAGCTTTAAATCGAGCAAGGAGAATTGACGATTAGGACAACGAATTACAGACTCAGCGCAACACGCCTCAGCGTCGCTCAAATCCTCACAAGTTCAAGGATTCAGAAGAAAGCGACGCTATGACTAAGTGAAAAGCTGGGCCTAATGTGAGATTCAACCGCTTGGGTCGTTAGAGTGTAGATCACCTGGTTTCGGTAATAACACTCATGTTTTGCTTCAAATTGTCACAAGGAAAGTTTCAAATATACACGATTTATCCTACTCTATCATTTGATCCTGGAATCTCTCTAGTGCATCACATAGTTCAATTTTTTCTTGTATTCAGCAGCTTGATAGTCATTAGCATGAGTTGGAACACAGCACGTACATCTGACTCAATTATTCGCTCAAAAGCCTTCAAACCAGCTATGTGCCAATGCCATGCGCGGTCAGCCTCTTCGCCGGATCTAAGTTCGTCAAACCGCCAATAAGATCTTTAAAATCCGCGTCAACACCCTTCCACAGAGAGACAGGTCTCCGCGGGTTAGTCTTGTTAAAGCCGTCCCGAAGAACCTTAAGGACCTCACACACCAGGGGCTGTCGCCAAGGTGGTTCAAGAGCGCATTCAGTCCGGCTACGTCGGCAAAATAAGAAATCTGGCGCTCCAGGACAAGAGATAATGGCTCCTCGCCTTCCGCGAGCTCGTCTTCGCCAATGGCGAAAATGACTCGTCTAAGCAAGGCGTAAATGCACTGCGAGAACAGTAGTGAGCAGTCACTTCAAGACTCAAGGGGCTGTAGTGAGCTTAGCAACTTACAACGACACCGGAAGAGAACATATCGGAGGGTTTGTTTACGCGACCCTGGGTATGCGCTTCTGGACTACGCCAAATTCAGTTGCCTACCTGTTTATCGAAGATGTTATATTCAGAAGGCACACGTGCAGCATCTTCAATATCAGTAAGCTGAACCTGCACAATTTTAATTCCCTTGTTGTTCTTCTTTCATTCGATTAAAAATATTGTTCCCCTTAATATCTACAGCATGTCAGCCATGGTTCTAGAGTTCTTCAAACATAAGAGGTCTAGTCTATCGGTATGAACAGTATTTTGATCGTGTAGCACTGCAAGGCCTCGCAGTTTATCTTTGACACTCGCTTCGTAAGCGCAATCGGTAAATTCTTTTGAACCAGGCTCAGAAGATGGTTCGTAAAGTATTTGTAAACGAACATCGACTGCTCTTGAATCGTATCTTCTAACAGACGAAGATAGGAACAGCTGCGCAGACCGTGGTACATGTTCAGGTAGTACTTGAAGTTAGATTGAAAAACGTCTTTTAATATGAACCTTCGATTTCTAGCGCTGGTCGCCGGAAGTCAGGAAGATCAATCGTAATAGCAGTTGAGCTTTATGAGCACATACGTGGCAAGATAAACTCGACGTGTCGGGTTCTCTTTCTTCTGCACGACTCGCTGGATTAGATATCGACAGTCGGAGTGTCCGACTACCTTCGTGGACGTATACATTGACTTCTTTGTCTCGTACCGGGCGTGATCTGCTGGTAGTCATGGTGGTGGCACTGTGCTATTACGACGAGGAAATTGGACGAGGGCATGGAAGGCAGCGGAACGTGGGGTACCAAGATTTAGGACTCGTGATGCGCCCAAGCCGAAGGACTTACTGCAGTAGCGAGGGGAGGTGTATATGATAAGTATATACTTGCCAGGTGCCATCGTGAACAATTATACTGTCCAAGGGGCCTCGCTCTGTAAAAGCCTACCGTAGTCAAGGTTTAGTAAGTAAACAAATATTAACCCGATTCTAAGAAGAGTAGGATACGGAAGCGTATACACATCAACGGGGAGGGTGTAGTAGTCCAACAGTTATAACAGCAGCTAAAAACGAGGAAAGAGCAGCAGAACGAGGTCAAGGCTAGCTGGTTGCGGCACGCTTTACCGCAAGAAGTTACCTATTCACCTGCACAGGGCATGACCGAGGGCGCTTAATTTGGTGCGTAACGAGTCTAACGACTTTTTCCACCGACTCGGACTACGCTAAGCCCTAGAAGCCTGAACCAATGATTAGAGTTAGGGTGACATCTATCCATCTATCAATCTATATATCTCACTGTCATATCTTCTTGGCTATCTGATTCTAGTCTAGACGAGAGTCTAATTCCCGTCATTCAGAAGATCAGAGATCAAACTCCACCCGAACATCTGAAGAATTCACAAATCGACGAGCAGTACGATGTTTCGAATGAAGTTTACACTCGTCTTCAAAACTACGTCTTTAGTCAAGGCTTCGCCGTCGTCAATGGCTTCTGTGACAACAAGATTAGAGCGGGCCATAAAACAGAAAACTAGATGGGAGTCGGCCCCCTCAATACTGTTGGTTGACGAATCGGCCAAAATGTGAACACACTTTGGAACAATCCTATTCAGGTATGTATAGCATATGTCAACCAATACATCGATCTCGTGATCTCACATCGAATGCTGCTTCGCAGCCTACTAGGAAGAGATCTAAAAGTATCTGATATATGCTGAGAAGATGAAGGAAAGGGAGTCACAACAGCGAAGGATTATAAATGCGGCGTTTATAGTCGATTAGATTGATGGCAGCGAAGGTCAACTATCAACTACATACCTCGCTTTTGATGAGGTCTCCTTATCTAAATTAAGTACCCCGCAGTAAGTGTGCGCTCCGCCGGCTTCCCGACCTGTCGTCAAATACAATCCATTTAAGCCAGCTGAGAACGACAACGTATTCACAAAATCTATGAGGCTAAGACGAGAGCTCGAGTTACCTCAGTTAACAACGCCGCGAAAGCGGTTTGCAAAGGGTGGAGGTCTGCAACCGAGGAATGCTATCGAAAGGCTGCTGGAAAGGTTGGCCTTCGGACAGTGCTCGAGAGAGCAATTCTGAATTGGGACATCCGAGTGAGCTATCCGCACAAGAACCCTTCATCGCACCTGCTGATACCGCTTAGGAAAGCGATCCTTAGGTCCTTGAGCACTTCACGCAAAATCTGTTATTCCTTTACATCATTGGAAGGCTATTATCCTTCTTAACGAGGCCGACGTGTTTGTGCAGGCACGCTCATCCATCAACCCAAACAAGCATTACGGTAATCAACACCTATACGACTGCTGTAATGCAGCTACGCAGTAGCGTTGACGTTTGATGAACCCACTCAGATGAGTGTAGAGGAGCATTTGGTGTGAGTCGCATACCAAGATATCCAGCATTCATTCAATTGACGATAGATCCCAGTATTTAAGATACTTTATGTGGCTGTATGGCATAAATCTTTATAATCCGCTGCATCTGGCCTTCAATCCATTGCCGCTGCCCAATTCTCAAAGGCACTCTTGGTGAGAGAAGCTCCGAAAGCCGTGCAGCAAGAAACCAACCCCCGAGCGCAGCTGCTCCTACATAATGATCAGGTACTAAGAGCCCTGCAATGTGCGGATATTGCACAGTCTTATCATCGATGCGGCCGGTCATCATTCTCTCTCCTAGAAAATATGGTATACTGGCACACACGGTGTCGGCCAATTCTTGAGTAATCTCCAATGCTGTCACCGATGCTGTGTCGAGATTATCACTTTTGAGATGCTTAAGGCAGGCGAGGACCGTCAGCTGGAGTTTAATGCGCGAACAGCAGTGTGATATAAATATATTGGCGATGAAGATGGTTTTATAGATATCGCAATGGTCTTGGTAGAGTCCTGCGTCGCGCACACTCTGTAAGATGCACTCTGGGCCAGAGAATCGTGTAGGGGCCCAGTCATCGGGAACAGTACTTGTCCAGGCTAACAATCGCTGATCAAGCTCGGTAGCCTTTCTCAAAATGCCCAAGACAGGAAGGTCCTGGGCTGTAGTGTCTGAACTAAGTCGTGAGGCCAAGGCCTGAAGATTTGCTACCTCGAGGTTGAGGTCGTCAAACCGGAATCCCGGCGTCTTCGGGACATCCTGGGTCCTGTCGGCCCACGTGGAAACATTTAATGGTACAGGTTCCGTGTTGCTCAGTGCTCTTCCCACAATTTGGTTCCGGGCTCCGAGTAGGACTCTCTGGGATGTCTCGCTGGCGAATGGCAGTCGTCTCCGGTATTCGACCAATGCCGTGGTTCCGCTCACGTGAGGGCTATTGTTAGGTTTCGACATCAAGAACGAGCGTACCCCCTCGTACATGTCTAACATAAGGGCTGCCATGAGAACGTCATCGCCTATGTCTTCGGTGCTCTGCAGACTCTTCCTTAAGGATGCAAGCCCTTTCAGGTACTGTGACCGGGAGAGTGATAGAGGTAGATCTGGTTTCAGTTGCGACCACGCCTCGAGAAGGCACAAAGCCACCGCAGCAACAGCTGGTCTCAATGGCGACGTGGGATCTGTCTGTACCCAGACTGGAAACAGGCAATCCAAAAAGCCTCGTCGGACCTCTAGATCCATTGGCAGAATGACGTATGATGAGAGAAAGAAGCTAACAGCATAACCCTCATAGTCTTGTGATAGGACTCTGGGAACACTCGACGAAGAGAGTTTCGCTAAATGCTTTCCTGCTATCCGTTCACGATCGGCCTTCTCGATGGCATTCTTTCGGCGTTGGACGCTCTTCGCTGCCACGAGATTTTGATCTCTCCGAGCAGTATCAAATTGAGACTTGTAGCCAGGACATGTAACTTGCTTCTTCAAGCAATATGAGCAACTAGGCATAGCCTCATCACACTATACCTATATCAGTCTTTCCTCCTCGGATCAGGTGAGAACAACTTACCTTGATATGACGTTTGCGACAGATATCACAACCCCTACTTGGCTTTCCGTGATAAACCATTGTGTAAGAAGACTTGTGCTTTATTCTTTTGGTGAAGGAGATGCCTCATTCCCTCTGTACGAGTATAAACATGCTAAGTAAGGTAGCAATACACGTGCGCTGCGATGTTCAAGTTGAAATAAGGATACCCTGCCTGCTTGGCTGTCGTCATCCGTTCACAGCCACCCTACGTGTGCGCGGCATCGCAACAACTTGCCAACGAAGCTGCGGATGCTGATCGAATTGATAGTGGGGATCAGATGAAAAATGGCAGTTGTTGAAGAACTGTATTGTTCCTTCGAACAAGAGGCCGTAATTCGTGCCGCAAAACTCGCTCGAAGAGGCTTAGTGGCGCAAACATGACCCGAAGAGGACTAAGTAGGTGTCTTCTATACCTTATTGCCCTCCTATTTCGAGTATCAAGAGTTCTACGTTATATATGAGTCTATTTCCCCTTCACGATGGAGTCAATCACTTTCAGCATCACTTGGTCTTCTGTATTCTTTCTCTTCCCTGCCTCAGCCCCAGCATCCTCTCAACCTTTACAATGTATCCAATTACGTCCGTCAATATGCAGCGAACCACAAATCCACCTCCCTCAACGAATGCCCAAGAGGAGAAGACTCCTAACAAGTTCGTGACATTCTGGCGAAAAGTCTACCGTCCTCTCGGTTTCCAGAAGGGGTACAACTTCCCACTCTGTAAGTGCAATCCACTGATCTCTTCCTCATCCTGCTAACTTTCCCAGTCATCATCTTCGCAGGCGCAATGATGGGCTTCACTTTGGCGCGTCTCTCCTACCTCAACATCGCAGGCACCGCCAAAAGCAGCTTCGCCAATAGCGCTTCACCCGGCGAGTGGTACTGGTACAACACAGGCATCCATCGAATCGGCATCACCCTCCACCTCAGCGCCATCCTGCCAGCCGGCTTCCTCATGGTCTGGCAATTCGTTCCCGTCATCCGACACAAACTGCTCATCTTCCACCGCATCAACGGCTACGTTATCATTCTCCTCGTCTTCGTTGCCAACGCCGGTGCCCTCATGATCTGCCGACGATCCTTTGGTGGGACACTCGCAACTCAAGCGGGAGTCGGCTTGCTCGTAATCATTACAACTACCAGCATGTGCCTCGCATACTATAACATCAAGTGCCTCCAAATCGACCAGCATCGCGCTTGGATGCTGAGAGCGATGTTCTATCTCGGCGCTATCATCACGCTCCGTCTGATCATGGTCACCTCTGCGGTCATCATCACAATGCTCAATTCCTACTACACCACCAAGTCTTGCGACGAGATCATCTTCACGTACGCCTCCAGCAATCCAGTGAAGAAATTCTACCCCCAGTGCAGCAGTCCCAACTCTACAGTCGACCATCGCGTCGTAGTGCACGCGAACTTTCGGAGCGGACGACCGGAGCAGATTGGTGCGAGCTTGGGCATGAGCTTTGGCATGGCAATGTGGCTGGCCACGTTTATGCATCTTGTTGGCGTGGAGGTATATCTAGCTTTGACGCCGAGGGAGAGCAATAGATTGAGACAAGTAAGCTACGAGAGGCAGATGGAGAGGGGGTTTAAGAATCCGGGGAGTGCGGGCTTGACGAGTGATCGGTGGGGAGATGCTGAGGCGTGGAGGCCGACGAGGGAAGTTGTGTTGGCGATTGAGACCGAGAAGTAAGTATGCCATGCGAAGGTGGTTTATGACAGCAAGGAGAAAAGATGGGGCGTCATTTAAAAGGTAGAAGATGCGTCTGGTATTGCAAAACTTGCATAGAATGTATTGTCACCTCGGAACGTCTTTAAATCTCTTTGTAATCACCTCTAGAGCGCGCGATCCTGTTTCAGTATCAAGTTTTAACCCTTCAAGTACTTCATCCAGGCCATGAACATGACTGAAGGAGCTGTGTAGGACGGTAAAGTATGCTCTTCTTCACACTAAGCGGTACCAAATCTTCAGCGCGCACCCGAGCCATACCACCCTGGTCATAGAATCCCATAATACGTACCCTTTAACTCTTCCACGCCCACACTATATCAAAGTGATCCGTTTATCGAAGTTGAGTTCTTTTAGTTTAAGATGATCTGTGACAAGAAAAGCAGTGTCGTTAGGCAGCAGCACTTCAGACAGCTATTTTGAACAGTTTTGAAAATTATCATCAGGTACTATTAGTAGATCGATTTCTCATTTCGAATGCTATATATAAATAACAAGTGAGAATATCGTCGAAAACGAACAGTAAGGCTAGCCCTATATAGTCTTTGAGGAATTATTTTAACAATTAAATTTTCAACTCAATTTAATGATTATACTAAATTCAATCATGTGTTAAATGAACTTAATATCAGATTAAAAGCTGTGATCTGAATCCATTTGCATAATTTGCATCAAACCCTTTGTGATATGTAACTACCTATGCCAAGACCTCGATTCTTTGGCCCTTGTTTGCCAGCCAAACCACCCTGGTCGCCCAAAAACCATTATTCCCTTCCTCTCGTCCCTCGTTTTCAGGGCATTCTTCCATGCCTCGGCTTGAATTCATCTAAAGCGCAACGATGAGATCTCGAGCCCCAAGATCTCTCCGTCTTTCCCCAAGCCTGAACGGTTCGTGATGATTGATTTGGAAATACCCCGATGGGATGCACTCTGCACATTGAATTCTACGCTTTCACCTTGGTTCCTTACACATCCTTTACACATCCTTACACATCTATAGGTGAGATTGTCTGTTGGGCATGTCTGCTGGATCGTTTGCCTTTCACACGAAACTATCATGTTTTCAATCATCGGCTGGCTACATGTGTCGAGAATTGCTCTCACGCTCTGCTTGAAGGTCCAAAAGATATTGCTCTCCAATCGTAGTGGGACTAAGTGATTGGGCGCTATTTGCTTACGTCTGAGGCTGATATTTGAGCTCGATCATATATAGAGCAGGCTATCGTGGTATCGAAGTCGATCACCGATATTTGTTCAACTTCTTAGTCCGTCAGATTCGAGAGACAGATGGCTCGCTGTATGGCTCTGTTTTACTTGAGGGGCCGTCGGAAGAATAGGCTTACATGCGCTTTTCTAGGGTATATGCGAATGAGCACCGATTTGGTGGGTTTTACCTCCGACAAGCCATGGGATCTAATTTCTCGGTATCATCGTCGAAATGTCTCACTATATGATCTCTTTGTCTGCAGTACTTCCCCGGTCTTTCCATCTCCTTTCTGTTCTTTCTAGTGGTAGAACTCTGATGCTCAAAGTAGAAGATGATGCCCCTTCTCTTCCTGCCACCTCCAGGCATATTCATCACTCTATGTCTCCTCTGTATCATGACACACGCATTCCGACCGAAGTTGGAGTCCGGGTCTTCACTCTTCGTGACTATTGTCAAGCGCGATATCTCTCTTGCCAAGGACTCCCACAATTTCGACCCGAGCATTCGGCCCGTCAATCCTGTCGAAGCCTCCATTGAATCCCTTGGACCGGACTGGCCAGTATTTTGTATCAAACCGGGACGCCCATTCGCTTTGTCACCAGTCAAAGCCGACTGCCAACATATCTCCACCGAAATTAAAAACAGTGTAGATGCCACTGCGTTTCGGGTGTACAAGCAAGCAGAAGGTGGCTTGAATTGGTCGCACGGAGGCTGCCTTGTCTCTCTTGCGAGCACGCAGACCGGGTCGACGGACGTCTTCCAGCCGGTTCTTATAGCTCGGGATATCATGCGCGTGGTGGTGTTCTGTGCGATGACAGGATCTGGAGGGGCAACCACTGTTGGTCCAAGGAAGAAGTTCACCTTGGTTGTGACAAATTCCATGGTGGAATTCAACGGCACGGTCGCCGCTGAGTAGTTGTTTACTCTAAAATAGAAAGGAATATGTTTCATGGCTAGAAGGTATCAGTAGTGAAGTGATGGCGTAGTCAGCTTCCACCAGATCACATTCTCGTATGATTAACCGTATCGGCTGTTCTTTCTTTGACTCTCGTATCCAATCCTCAACCATATTTGGAGTTTACAGAAAATGCCATATGAGGGTTTCGGTGCTGTTGCACGGCTCATACCATTGACTGGGCCATTGTGTCTCGCATCTAACCCTCAGTTTAGTAACAGGCGGAATGAGTCCACACCTCCTGGAATCAAAACACGACTGCTTGTTCATCGAATAACGTCACCAAACCCCCCCCTTGAATAAAAAGCTCACAAATGTACTATTCAGCCGCACCACCGCGTCACAACAATCAACGCACTCTTTACCAGAACATTTTCTCCAATCTTCTCTGTTACAGAAATCAATACTATCAAATACCAGAGGTTTTTCAAAATTAGTAAAAAACCCCCAGCTGAATGACGACTTAGGCATCGAAATTTACGCTTTGATCAATTCCACAAACCCCTTTGCCACAACCCTCCCTACCCCACATCCTTCTGCAATTGCAATTCTCGACGAAAGATCGCTTCCACATACCAGGCTCGCAGACACCACCGAAAAGAACCACCTATACCATGACGTCAAATATACCAACCCCAGCTCCCGAACAATACACACATCACTACCACACAGTACCCCCCGACCCCCTTAACCCCTTACCCCCTTCAAAGCCCCTCAGCCAAAGCCCCTCTAAAAACCGCTCCGCTACGAAAATCTAACTCGTGACAAAAAAACCCCAGTATCAAAACCCCCTACCGACTCACTCACCCACCCACCCACCTCCCTCCCATCCCAAGAATCCCCTTCCAACACCGCCAGCACCACCACCGCACCGCAAACCTTCTTTCCCGCTTCTCTCGAATACTACTTCGCGAAAAGACAATCGCAAACCATCTTCTTCAATACACAAATCCCTTGAAACCTATCTATCTATTTACACCCAAGCTACTCTACACAACCCACCCTCTCTGCCCCCCCGCCCTCTCTCGATATCTCAAACACGTCATACCTGCCCCACGCTTGTGATGGGTTACCGAACACCCCCGCCGCCTGATTTCCCGAGAGAGAGAGGGGGGGGGGGATTTACACTAGAATCACGGAAACTACTTACGTGCCGGAAACTAAATCACATCAACAGGTTGCATATCCGCACGTTTTGTCTTTTCGTGAACTCGATCGACAGATAGACAGACGGTCTTGCTGATGTGACTGATAAAACACAAACCCATGCAGTTAATTCCGATTGATCATATCGTGGAACTACGGCTGTGGTTTTTTAAAATGACGTTTGTGGGAAGTGGGAAGGGGGTTATGGTGGGTGGGTGAGAGGTATGTACATAGGTGGTGTGGGACGTGAGCGAGGGAGGGAGGGGAGGTTGTAGTATTTGAGTAGGTAGGGGGTGAACAAATGTCGGGGAATCTAGTTGGTGAGTGGATTCCTTGGGGAAAAGCGTCGTGTGCATGTAGTTAGTTGCTTCATTCACTAATGCCTTAAATCCCCCATCCCCCATCTTCATTGCTCCCCACCAACCCCCTCCTCCAGCTCCCAACCCAACCCAACCCAAATCGCTCCCATCGTCACCAAAGCCCAAACTTCACGTATCTTCCGACCCCCCCCAACCCCAACCTCATTCAACGAAATTCGCTCCCAAAGCCACGCGCGCACCTCGCATCATTCCCGTCCCCCGAATCGAAAACACAGCCAAACCAAAAACAAAAAAACGCTTGATCTTCTTCAAAGACATATCATCAGCGAACGAGATTGCACAGATTCGGGTTTATGGATGTTGGTGGGAAGAAGAGAAAGTGTAGAGAAGGCGCGAAATGAAGTAATGAGAAAAACGAGGAAGGGGATGCTAACGTTCAGATTGGTTGGGGGGAGGAGGGTGCAAATTCGTGTTCTTGGGGTTTGGATTTTTCGAGCTTTGGGCTTGGATGGTACAGTATCTAGGATGGTGGTGGGAGCTACGAGGGTTAAAATGGAAGGTACATGTTAGCTGCAAGGTTCTATGTTTACATATCTCGGACTCAGATCTTTCGTGACAGCTGTTTTCTTTGGTTCTTTTGGGGGGGTCCTGCCGTAGGGTGAAGGTGGAGAGAGAGCACGGTATGTAAGAGCAACAGATACTGTGTTTTTTGGTTTTTTTTAGCGGAAGGTCGTTACGATTGTGAATAGGTATCTGAGGTTACTTGTACATATTCGAGATGGCAATGCGTATAATGACATGCGTCGCGAGTGTTGGCCCCCCCCGGGGAGGGGGGCGGGGGGGGTTTGACATGGTTGTTTTTAGGGCATGGTGATGGGTTATTGATGTTTTTTTTTCTTGCAATGGCTGTTGTTGTACTATGCATGACTTGGAAAGAAAGCTATCATTGCATTCTGTAGGAGGACAAGTTTGGTGATAGGGACTGTTGCGCTGAAGTTTCTTTGTGTGTATCTTAGTTCTGAGCGCTCAGCTCTCTCTCTTCTGAAAAACTACGGTTGCAGTTGAGGAAGTACATGTCCTGCTATCGTTGATCCGTTGCTTCATTTTCTTGAGAATGTATGATATTATACAAACAAAGTCTTTGGCGCAGAAGCATCAATGTTGATATGCAACTCTTGCTTCGGCTGCCTTTCGAGTATTAATCCGAGCGAATATCCCCATCATCGTCGCTACCACCACCACCTATGAAAGTCGAAAGTCCCGAATTGGTCGGAGCAATTGAGTCAGCCAAGGGCTGTGGCACTGAATTGGGTGGTGGGACTTTCTGGTCTTAGGCCGAGGAAGGAGCTGGTTGAACGATTGGGGATTGTATTGGGGAATCGGGAGGCGAACTGGAATTGTCTTGGTCTTGGTTTTGATTTTGGTTCTGATCGTGGTTCCGAGACGACTTATGACGTGCGCTTGCTTTCCGATGATGTATATAATTCGAGGAAGGTTTCGCAAAAGCCAAAGACTGCCGGAAAGCGCTCGAGTGCCGTGCCGAAGATTGTTGCTGCAGATTCGGAGAGTGCTGCTGAGACGGTGACGAGGAGTGATGCACGGGTTCTGAGACCGACTTGCTGAGGTTCTGGAAAACCGACGTTGGGACCGGTTGAGCGGCGGCTGCAAGATCGTTGCGTCGGGAAATGACATTCGCGGCGAGGTACGCAGCTTGCAAGGTGTCATTTTTATCATCTGCGCCTTTACCCTTTAGTCGCCAGACGCTTTTGAATTGCTCCTTCTTCTGTTTTGGCGTGCTGGCCATGGCATGGGTCAGAAGTACCTGCACTTGTATTTTTGTAGCCTCTGGGATTGGCTCCCCGCTTGTTCGAAATGGCAACGCATGTGCCGTTTTGCCCTCGTCAGTGGTCGCATGGACGTATGCCTGTGAATCAAGTAGGAGTTGCACCATGGGTAGGGAACCGTTAAAAGCGGCATGGTGGAGTGGCCGCCAGCCTTCGGAGCATGCGACATCGACATCGGCACCCATGGAAATGAGGAAGCGAGCCATATCGTCGCGGCCGTATTCTATAGCCAGATGCAAAGGCCGACTGCCGGGATAAGGCCACCGGGCTTCAGCCCAGTATCCACTCTCCAGTGTAATGTGTGTGTCTTTCCTGGTGTATGAGGCCGTTCCCAGCTTCTCTTCGATATTGGCTCCTCGTGCAACTAATTGTTCCAGGATGTCTTTATGACCGTATGCTACTGCGATGTGCAATGGTCGCCATCCGAACTTGTTTTCGTTGTTGGTGGCCGCGTTGTGGGATATCATGATGTTCCAAATATCTTGGATGCCACCTCGAACAGCATGATGTACTGGTTGTTGATCGTGTGAGTCTTTGGAACCAAGCTGCGATTCTCCCTTGCCTCTCAACAGAAGATCTATGGCTGCAAAATGACCCCCTTTCACTGCAAGATGTAGAGGTGTCTCTTTCTTCGAAGTGGTCGCCTTGCCAGGTATGTGCTTTTCCAGTAGCGCCTCAACGATCGCCGCATGACCGTCGTCTGCAGCAAAATGTAATGATGTCCAGCCATTATTGTCTTTGTCTTTAATGCGACATTTTTGTCTGATCATCAAATCTAACATTTCAACATTACCGCTTTTCGCTGCCAACGTCGCCGATTTGTAAGAGTCATTCCCAAGGCTTTTCAAGGACAAGCCACTTGCGATACATCTCTCTGCTATTGGTATTTTCCCGGCCTCCACAGCAGCGAAGAATGTTGCGTTGAACGTCGAATCTTTGGATTTGAGGTTCGAACGAGCGAGTAGTAAATCAAAAACGTCAAGACTTCCAGCTTCAGCAGCCAATGTCAGGGGTGTCTGAAGGTTGATGTCTCTACTATCGACTTGGCATCCATGATCTAGAAGAAGACTGCACATCTTCAGATCTCCATGCGATGCGCTGATGTGCAGGGCACAACGCTGGAATGCATCTTTCGCATTTATATTCGCATGCCGTTGAAGCAGCAGCATCACCATACTTGCGTAGAGCACTCCCGTGACAAAGTGTAAGGGGGTCTTGTCCTGAGGACCTTTGGAATCGATTGTGGCTCCGTTTTCAAGAAGGTGCTTGGCTACCGCTATGTTGCCCCGTAGAGCCGCATAGTGTAACGAGGTTAAAGAATCTCCATCGGCATGATCCACAAGATATCCGTACTGTAAAAGAAGACCAACAATCTTCTCATGTCCGATTGCTGCTGCTTCCACTAGTGCTGTGCGCTTTGTTCGAATATGTACTGCTTCGATATTTGCATTACTAGCAAGGAGCTTGACAACCATACTCTCTATGCCATCGCGAGCGACGCGTACCAGTAATGGGTAACCGTCATCGCCAAGTTTTTCGATGTCAAATCCAGACGCTTGATTGACTTGATCAGCCGATACGTTTGAGCTTTCAGATCGCTTCCGAATAACCATATTATCTGTCGCTCTCCTCGGAGCGATATTTGAATGTTTTGTATGTGCTAGATGTTGGGCCAATGAACTTGATGGTGCTGTCACTCCGGGACCGCTTAGTGGAGACTGCACCAATGGTATTTCTGTCTCATAATCTTTCGGATCTTTCGGAACATCCTTTTCTGAGATGTTTTTCTCGAATGACGTAGACAGACTGTTCTGAGATTTCGCGGAGCCAATGGGCTTTCTCCGTATCGATGGTGTAATAAGAGCACTTGGAGATAAAGTATCTCCACTCAAAGTCGAAGCTCTGCTGGAAATGTTTGAGGGCCATGTTGACGTCGAGATGCACTCAGATTGGCCTTCTGAGACTGTACTGGATCCAGTATGCTTTTCGTCGGAAACCGCAGTGTACGGACTTGGTCTCTCTGCAACTTTGTGATGATCGGTATAGTCACGGCCTGTGGGCAAACCGAGTACGCTCTTACGCTTAGGCAATGCTGGGTTCCTGATAAAATCGCCAGAGGCCTTGCTATTCGATATACTGGATATACTCTCCGAGTCTCCATCGATCGGGCTATCTAGATCATCTAGGTTTTCCTGCGATGCAAGGAACTCCTGGTACTCTGGAGGGAGGTCCTTGGGCTCATCCATTTTTCGTGCGTTCCGGATTGTGTGAGTTTCCGCGTCTACTTTCCGAAACCCCTGGTCCACCTCCTTCGGGGTAGGCCTGCGGTCCAGTCAGTATCACAGGGTCCTGCAATGACGGATTGATACTAAAATCCTACAGTTGAAGCGCCGTAAGAATAAGTTGGATCAGAGTCGCGTGCTCTCGGAGTGCAGTGAGATGCTTTTTCAAGATATCCTCGCTCCATGAGTACTTGACCTTGATCCACTGCTCGGCCATACCCATTCGCGCGGCGCCTCCGCTGGCCGATATCTTTTCGATATCCTTACTCAATCTTTTCATCGAGCCTTCAATCAGATCAAGGGCCTTAAGGGTTTCCAGATGCAACAATTCATGCTCATTAGATTCTTTAGCAGTCTTTTCCAACCAATCGCCAATGTAATTGACTTCTTTGCCGAAAACCTCGCAAAGCGCTACCACCGACATCAATGTGCTCTTCGACCCTTTATAGCTGACCTGGAGTGCATTCAGATCTTTTGCTGTTTTATAGCAGAACCGGGCGAGCTTAGCAGAAGTGCTGATGGCAAAAAATGCCGAAAACGGATCCAACATGGTGAGTTATCGGATTGAATTCCGCAGGAGTCAATGTCTGATGATGCCAAAAGTACTTATCATAACGTCACAAGCGCATAACGAGGCTGGTGTTATTATGATACTCTTCGACGAAAGGCAGAGCCAAGATCCGTAGGGAGCAACGTCGAGGACTGTGTGCAGTACAGATCTACAGCAAAAAGCATGGCAATGACTTGAATTAAATAGACAGAGCCTCCAAACGCTGGACGGTGGGACCCGTTTTCTGAAGAAAGGTTATAGTTCATCCAATCGGACATTGCTCTTATCGCTGTTCTAGACTTCCTATGGCCAATCCGAGGTCGAGTAGCATGTAGATTTGCCGCAAGGATGCATGGCATCCTGCATTCACGTGCCGCAACCCTTCAAAAGCAAGCTGTTCGCTCAGTATATATAATGATGGTTATTGATTGTAGGTTATGCAGAATGATATGAACATCACCGCCTGATAGTTAACTGAGATGATCGTTGTCTGAAAAGCTCGCAAACAATTCTCGTCACATTTTGAAACCCGTTAGAATAGATCGAGAAGGCAGAAAAAGTTTATAATTTTAAACGGTGCCAATACCCCTTAGCCCTACATATAACACCCCTAGAAAACGAACAAGACGTAGACATTGAGTAAACGTATCTTCACCAGATATCCATCTCATCTCACAACCCCCCCCCGG
>JAABUS010003462.1_pt1 | contig 25592 bp, 24 predicted proteins | sample 5560161 | NCBI WGS metagenome assembly JAABUS01 (sample SAMN10711885, study PRJNA513376) | rock metagenome | isolation source: Antarctica rocks | place: Antarctica: Victoria Land, Trio Nunatak nord | collected 2016-01-04
TCCGCGCCGCGCTCGAACGCGAGGTCGCACAGCCTGTCGGTGCCACCTGTCATGATGAAGCCGTGAACGTGGCCTGATGCTCACTGGGCCGCCACCGAAGTTCCACGGAACTCGGGACATCCTCCGAGCTGGGCGCGCTGCACGCGGCTGGTGTCGAGCAGGTCCTCGCCGTGTCCTCCGACGCTAGCGCCTACCAGCGCGAGCTCGCCGATCGGCTGCACCTGCCCTACCCGCTGCTCTCCGACCCCACCCTCATGTTGGCTGAAGCACTGGGACTGCCGACCTTCACCGCCCAAGCCATCCCACGCCGCCACGGCGGAGCGCAGCGGCTGTACAAGCGGCTCACCCTCGTCCTCGACGGGACGTGTATCGAGCACGTCTTCTACCCCGTGTTCCCACCCGACACTCACGCCACCCAGGTCGTCGACTGGCTGCGGGAGCACCCTAAGGCGCCGTGCCGCAGCGGGCGCGCGGCCCCGCCGAGGGCAAGGGAAGAGCGGGAGTGATCCGCGAAGTGATGTTGTTCGCCTGCGTCTTCGCGATGTCTGCGGCGGCACCCGGGGCAGACACGATGTTTGATTCTCGCCCGCTCCTTGGCGGGGGACCGCGCGCGGCCGCCCCCCTGGCGGCCGGCATCACTATCGCTAAGCTCCTCATGCTAACCGCCGCCGCCGCCGGGGTGAGCGCCCCCGCAGCGACGCTGGGCACGTTGTTCGTGGCGCTGAAGGTTGCGGGGGCCGGTGATGGCAGCAGTCTCGGCGGCCTACATCACCCCTGGGTTCGCGGGCGCGACGCACAGCAGTCAGCCCCACAGCTCGGCGGCGTGCAAACCGTATCGCGGGCGGCCTCCTTCTCATCTCAGGGGTGTTGGTCGGGATCCGCTGACCGATCGGCCACCCGAAGGGGTCCCGCAGTTCGCCGGTGAGGTCCGACGAGCACGGCCGTCCGTCCCGCCATCGGTGACCGGTCAGCGATCCTTGGCCGCGACATGCACCGCCGACGCCGTCGAGGTGGCAGCGCTGTCGGATGCTGGTGGTAGGCATCTGTTGATTCGCGGGTTTTGCGCTCCTGCTCGGCGAACACACGTAGAGGCAGGTAATTGCATTGTCTGAACGCAGATCGGTTGGTCCACTTCTGCAGGCCGCGTTGAACGGTGACCGGGTCCACCCTGCTGCCCCCCGCACGCCAGGTGACATCGCTTCTGAAGCCTGCGCGGCAGTCGATGCCGGTGCACGATCGCTGCACCTGCATCCGTATGACGAGGATGGCCGGCAAACCTTCGCTGCTGAACCGTGCGCTGCCACGCTGCGGGCTGTCCGTGCAGCATGTCCGGGTATTCCCATCTCGCTCAGCACTTCCGCGGACGTCGAACCCGACCCGCGGAAGCGGATCGCGCTCGTCGAGGCGTGGGCCGAGCTACCGGACCTGGTCACCGCAAACCAGGGCGAGGACGGCATTGTCGAACTGTGCGAGCTGCTCGTGAACCGAGGGATCGGCATCGAGGCGGGGCTGTTGGCGCTAGACGACGCACACCGGTTCGTAGCCGTAGGCGTTGCCTCGCGCTGCGTCCGCGCTATGGTCGAACCTCTCGACGCCGATGCCGGCGACGCCATCGCCCACGCCGAAGCTATCGAGAAGGTCCTCATCGACGCAGGCATCACCTTGGAGCAGGTTCACCACGGCGACGGCATACCGACCGCCGGCGCCAAATACTTCCGCACCGTCTTCCGGTCCAGATTCAGACTCTGCGCGATCTGCACCTGCGAACGGCCGGCTTCCCAATGCACGAACAACTCCACCAGATCCACCACGTCGAAACTCCTCCTCGCCATCGGCCGCTCCCTGTCTCACCGGGTTGGTGAGCAGCAGCGTCGCCACCGGAAGAGGCCAAACCCGGCACCGCCACGCCCGTCGTCCCCATGGGGAATTACGTGACGGACCAGGGTGGGGAGTTACGTGACGGACAACCCCTCACACCCGGGGAATTACGTGACCGCTGACAGGTTGCCCACAGTCGCGTGATCTTCCGAAGCGCGCGTCTCCCCCACCCACGGTTCGGCCCTATGACCTTGCCGGCGAACCAGACGACGCGCACCTCGTGGTTTCTTTCGGCCGTTGCCTAAGACAGCTTCCCGCATCGAGTTCCGACTCTGGGATGGGTCGCTCGACGCATCCCGGATTCAAGCCCAGGTAAAGATGTCCGCAGCCCTGGTCGACTACAGCTCGAGAAACCGAGCCTTGACCTTCACCGGTCCACGAGCAGCAGGAGGGCAGCTCAATCCCGATCACCACGACTTCGCCGACCAAACCCAGCAAGTACGGGGGTTGATCGACGAACTGTTCCGCCGCGATGAAGACAAACAGCAAGGGAGCACGAATAAGCCGGTTCGTCGGTAGAAATCGGCTCCGCTCGGTTTACATCCGCCAAAGATGAAGATGGGCTTGATGAGGTCGAGGTCTTCGTAGAGTTGGTCACCCATACCTGGTTCACTTCTTTGATCTCGGATCCTTGGTGCCGAATGGTGGCCAACAATGATCAGGCGAAATATGGGCTATGGTTCCTCTGGCCGGACCTGCAGGGCCGGCAATGAGAGGAGTCTGTGGTGCTCGCTGTCCAGCTGACCGCTCCGGAGGCAACCCATGCAGAAGGGCCCGTATTCTGCGCCGACTGGGGTGGTCTGCGTTGGGTCGACATGCTCGCCGGCGACATCCTCCATCTGGATGCGAAGACCGGAGCGGTGGAGCGGTGGTCGGTGGGCCGGGTCGCCGCGGCTTTCCGCCCCCGCACGACCGGCGGGATGATCATTGCCACCGAGCGAGAATTCGTCGTTGGCGACTTTGGCGGACCGGTGCGCAGTGTTGGAGTCGCCTTCACCGATCCAGCCATCCGCTTCAATGACGGTGGATGTGATCCAGCTGGGCGTTTTCTTTGCGGGACGATGGCGTACGCCGGGACACCCGGCGCCGGGTCGCTTTACCGCCTGGCTGGCGAAGACATCGAAACCGTTATCGATAAGGTCACCATCTCCAACGGCCTGGAGTGGACGGCCGACGCGGAACGCGTGTTCTACGTGGATACCCCAACCGGCCGGGTCGACCAATTCGATTCAGATGTCGGCGGGGGGCTCTCTCAAAGGCGGCCGTTCGTCACCATCGACCCGGCTGCGGGCTCGCCGGACGGACTGGCCGTCGACTCGCAGGGCGGGGTGTGGGTTGCCCTGTGGAACGGCGGTGCAGTCCACCACTATTCGTCGTCCGGAACCTTGGAGGACGTCGTCGAGCTTCCGGTTCCGAAAGTCACCGCCTGCACGTTCGGCGGCAAGAACTTGGATCAACTGTTCATCACCACCTCCCGTGACGGCGAAAATCCCGCCGCGGGGGCCGTGTTCACCGCTGCCCCCGGAGTCGTCGGTCTGCCGGTGAGACCATTTAGTGGTTGACATTCTCGGACGGAAATGTCCGGATCCCATGTGTACAGCAGAAGAGGTTTCGGTACCGGTGGCCAGGATCCGTGTTCATAAATAACAACGTCTTAGCCTAACTCAATCTCGTCGTAGGCATCGCGACTCACATCTACAACGGCGCCAGATACCATTTCATTCATGCAATGGGCATAAGCCACCTCCACATATCGCTGCCTTACCGCTTCCCGAAGCTTTGCGAAACTCGACTCCTTCGTCCGTCGAACGCACCTTATGATATTCAGGGTGGAAGGCACGCCGGACTCGGACCAGTCGACGGGACTTCTCGTCTCGAACGCGGCACTGACCTGCCCTTCATACAATAGGTCACTTTGATGTGAGAGTGAACCGCCATGTTTCGCTTCCATGCCACGAAGTCTCGGGTCCACGTCTATGTTGCAATACTCAACTTGAAGTCTCATTTCCCAAGGAGTCTTCAATGCTATACCAGTGGCCGGTGCGCTCTTTATGAGCTCAATCTCCACCTGAGCGAGCATTTGCTTGGCCATTTCAACGGCCTTTAGGCTTGCAGGTCTGCCGACGTCACAAAGCTTGACGAAGATCCGATCGATATTGACCGCGTCTTGGCGCCTAAATGTTTCACGGTTTTCGTCATAGAACGTCTTAAGGTGCTCTTCCTGCACGTTTGCCCCCAGCCGCGCCCTGAGCGCAAAGACGATCTGATCGAGCAGATAGGAGTAATAACCATATTCACTTATTCCCACTGGGCCGTACACGACAGCGTCGTGACACAGCACCCCCGCCCGCCTCCGATTCTCTTCGGAAAGTCGATCGAGAAAGGTTTGGTAGCTGATATCAGCAACTATATCGGCGTCCCTTGCCCGCATAAACTGGAGTTTAACTCTGACCGCTTCTTCGAGCGTCTCTTCCTTCGCCTGCACCCGAGGTATCCGCCCGTCGAAGTCAGTCGCCCAAAAACTCGCGTCATTTGTATCGACGGACCGGCTCGCAAAGTCCGTGAGAATCCTCGCGCGAACACAATTCCGAAAAATTAGATCGAACTCGTCGGCGTAGATCGGCTCACCGTCAACCGTCGCGATCAGTCGACCGACCACCTAGTTCGCCACCAGGGTGACGTCGTCGATGTACACGAATGGGTTGCCACTCCCGTTCACGACATCGGTCCAAAAGCCTAGCTCGATCTGTCCGTTCGTCACAACTACGTTCGAAATAGTCACCTTCTGCCAGGTTGACGAACTCGGAACAGATGCCGACAACAGACTGCCACCGTAGTTCTTCGCCTGAAGAGTGCAGGCATTGAACCCGTTACCCGATTTCATCGCCCACGCTGTCAACGTGTATGCGCCGTTCACCAACCCGGTGACCGTCTGGAATGTATATACATTCCAGGTCGAAGAAGTGCTGTAATGCGTCAGATGATACGAGCCACTATGTCCACCGCCGTTGGTTTCAGTGTAACTCGCACTCGTCGAACCCGACCCGCTATACGTCGACCATCCCGTAGGAGTGGGAGTAGCGAGATCCACCTCAAAACCAGGATTCGCAACAACGCTGTCGAGGGTGACGTCGTCGATGTACACGAATGGGTTGCCACTCCCGTTCACGACATCGGTCCAAAAGCCTAGCTCGATCTGTCCGTTCGTCACAACTACGTTCGAAATAGTCACCTTCTGCCAGGTTGACGAACTCGGAACAGATGCCGACAACAGACTGCCACCGTAGTTCTTCGCCTGAAGAGTGCAGGCATTGAACCCGTTACCCGATTTCATCGCCCACGCTGTCAACGTGTATGCGCCGTTCACCAACCCGGTGACCGTCTGGAATGTATATACATTCCAGGTCGAAGAAGTGCTGTAATGCGTCAGATGATACGAGCCACTATGTCCACCGCCGTTGGTTTCAGTGTAACTCGCACTCGTCGAACCCGACCCGCTATACGTCGACCATCCCGTCGGAGTGGGAGTAGCGAGATCCACCTCAAAACCAGGATTGGCAACTAGGACGACCGGGCCCCCAACTGCACGATACTCGTCCGCACCTAAATTGTGTGCCCCTCTGGGAATCGCGTCGCCGAAGAAGTCGAGAGCGCCCGTACCGTTATAACCCACGTCCTTCGCCTTATTGAGCAGGGGCGATGTCGATTGAAGCTTGTAAGCTGCGGCCGTGCTAATTCCCGTTCCTGCGCCGCCGGCGTTCACGAACTGAGGATCTGCAACGATCTTCGCGGAATCAGTGGGCTCACTAGCAGGGTGCGCTCCATAAAAGCTGTTAGAGTTCCAGATCCCACCCGACGCAGGATATGAAGTGGAACCCACCGCGTAGACAATGTTATTGTAGAACTCAGAATTGGCGTCGATATTGTCCGCTGTGATCGGCGTCGAATGATCACTGTCCAGATAGATCACATTGTTGTAGTGCTTTCCGACATAGGGGCGCCTAAAAATCCTTGTCGAGTCATTCTGGCTGACGTTATAACGTACGATATAACCACGCCCTGACATCATGGATTGAAAAAACCCGCCCGCGTTGTCATGGCTGTAGTTGTACTGGAACACCGAGCGATTGGTATAAAGGTCATCATCGAAGGCCATACCATCTTCGGACAAGTTGGTGCCGTACACCTCATTATACTGAATCTTTATGTCGTCACTACACGCAGTCCAAATGGCCGCGAAGGCTCCTACATTGTGTGTTGTGACGTTGCTCACTACATTATGCTCCACTATTGCCTGCGACGTGAAATTTACCACGATTCCGTCGCCTCCGATCGTGGACACGGTGTTGTTACTCACGACTACGTTGGTCGACTTGGCGCTGTTAGGGTGATCCCATGCACCCCGGCTTTCGTCATAGGCCTGAGTATAAATTCCAGCCATGTCGGTGTCATGAATATAGTTGCGGTCTAGGACAAGTTGATCGAAATTCGCGGTATCATTATCGCTGTACTGATTGACGAAGATGCCGCCGAAGAATCTTCCGTCATCGCTATCAATCTTTGTCCTGATTCCATATATTTCGCAGTCTTTAATCGCGATATGGGTCAGTACACCTGCGTTGTTATTGCGAATGTAGACTGCAGTTCGGTAGGTCGAAGCATCTGCTTGAGTGCTCGTGATTGCAAGGCTCTGGATCTCCACGTTCGCCGTGTTGTAGATGTAAATCATGGACTCGGTGTAACCGGAATACATACTCCTGCGGCCCGTGCCATCTCCCATAATTATAGGTTTATTGCCAGAACCGTATTTTGCGAAGATGACCGGGTTCGCGGGGGTTGCATCGGTGTGGGGAACTAATTGGCCGACGAAAGTGCTTCCCGATTTGAAGAGTACGCTCTCGCCTGCATGGAAGGTGACCGAATTGACCTTGGCGAGTGTCTGCCACGGTGATGCGGTCGATGTACCCGTGTTGTTGTCGTTGCCGTTCGGATCGACGTAATACGTCGTCGGGGTCGGCTGGGCTGTCGCAGGCTGATTGAATGTGAATGCGGCGGCGGGTGCGATAGCTATCGTACGTAATATACTGCGACGCGAAAAAGTGGTACGGCTCACCACGACGTTTCCTTTCGTGATTGGGATCCTGTCGGGCCCCAGAACGGCCGTGCGTAGAGACCCTCGGCGAGGACGTGGTAACGATATCGTGGCGGGCGTCACAAGTCAAGGGTGAGGACGGCTCACAGTCCATCGCACCGCCCGTTCCACTCTTCACCGCGCCACCGGCACGCCCTGTCGGCTGAATGGCCAGCCAGACTTTGCGCGCCCCATAGACGCTGCAGTTCGCCGGTTCGACGCCTCTGATCAGGGTTTCAGACCCTCATCGGCCTTCCCCGGCGATGGGGACGGGCCCGCACATGTTCGTAGTAGTTGGACTGGGCGACCTGCGCACCGGTATCTGGTTGGCCGCCCGCGGCCTGGCCGGTACACCTATGCGGCGGCCGTTAGATGCTCGCGGCGCCGAGCAACGCGGCCGCCTCGGTGTCCGCGCTGCGCACAATCATCGGGTGGGGTGGTTCGGCTGTGGCCAACCCGGCCTGTAGGGACGGTGCGATGACGTCCCAGGCGGCTGTGACGCCGCCACCGACCACTACGGCCGTTGCGGCGAAGCGAGCCAGGTACGGCGCCAATGCAACGCCCAGCGCCCTAAAAGCAGCGTGGAGTACTTGCGCGGCGGCTGGGTTTCCGGATCGGGCGTGTCGCACGATCTCGGTGACGCGGCGACCGGTGCGGGATGTGTACGCGGCGCTGATAGCCCGGGTGGAAACGGTGTTTTCCACGGTTTTCCTCCGATGAGCAGTGGGTCGGCGCGGCCTTGTTCTGGCACATCCGGACCATCGGTCACCAGATGGCCGTCGGCGACAAAACCGGTCCCGACGCCGGTCCCCAGAGTGATACCAACCACGCGGCTGTGGCCGTGGGCCGAGCCGAAGTGGTACTCGCCGAGGGTGAAGGCCATTGCGTCCCCGATGAATCGCACGCATGACGGGTGGGGCTTTATGCGGGTCATCAACTCCATCCCGACGTGCACTCCGGTCAGTGACTCGAACTTGCCGACATCGCGGTAATGGGCGACGCCGGTGGCGTAGTCGAACGGGCCGGGAACAGCCGCGGACCACACCGCCTCGGCGGCGCAGCCAAGCGTCGTTGCGGCAGCAGCGATGGTGTGAAGCAGGGTTTCGGCGTCGGCGTCGGGCTCCAGGTCACGCCGCACGCGGCTGCCCACCTTCCCGGATGCGAGGTCCACAAATGCTGCGGTCACGTGCGGACCGCCGACCTCGATCGCGGGCACCGGCCTGGGTGCGCGCCCCGCCGGTCCGGTCATCGGGTGACAAGGATGGGGTAGGTGACCAGGTGGGTCGGAATGATGACCCGCTGCGAACCGCCGCTGTGGGGGGCGACGCTCTCCGGGCTGGTGGGCCCGACGCGAGTGAGCAGCAGCCGAGCGGCTTCGCGGCCGACTTGTGCGGCGTCGTAGGCGACCAGGCTGAACGGAAGCCGGAACAGGTCCGCGGATTCGATGTCGTCGAACCCGGCCAGGGCGATCGGCGCTCGATGTTGTTGGAGCACCCGCAGGGCGCCGATGGTGTTGCGGTTGTTGGCCGTGAGCAGGGCGGTCACCGGTTCAGGCTGCGCGAGCAGGCGTCGAGCGGCGGCCTCGGCCTGGTCGACCTCGCTGCGGTGACGGTGGACGCTGCTCTCGTCGATCTCCAGACCTGCGTCCTCCAAGGCGGCAGCGAATCCTCGGTACCGTTCCGATCCCGTCCACGATGCCGCGGGCAATCCCAGGAAGCCGATGTGTTGGTGGCCCTGCGCGATCAGTTCGCGGCAGGCCGCGTACATGCCGCCGAAGTCGTCCACCAGGACGTAGTCGACTTCGATGCCCCGCGGCGGGGTTGCGGCTAGAACGACCGGTGAGCCGGACAGCGCCTCGGCTCGGAGGTGATCGTGATCATTGCTGCAGGGAACTACCACGAGTCCGGCGATCCTGCGGGCGGCCATGTCAGCGACCAGGTCGCGTTCTCTGCCCAGGTCGGCCCCGGTGGCTGCGATCAGCAACCCAAACCCCTGTTCGGTGGCCACTTCCTCCATGCCTACGGCCAGTTGGGCGTAGAACGGGTTGGCCAAACTGGTGACGACCAGGCCGATCAGTTCGTGGGCTTGCCCGGATCGCAACCGCCGGGCCAGGTCGTTGCGGCGGTAACCCAGGGCCGCGACCTCGGCGAGAACGCGCGCCCGGGTCGGTTCGGCGATGCCGCGCTCTCCCCGGATGGCCCGGGAAACCGTCATCGGGCTCACTCCCAGGCGAGCCGCCACGTCACGCATCTTCACCGCGGGCGGTGGTTTGTCCTCGCGTGTGCTCAACCTTTGTCCGAATTCATCTGACGAGTGCCTTGACCAGGCGTGCGGACCGGTTGTCCGCGCACTGCACGCTATAGTGTCCGACCGCAGCCGGGATCGCTATGGTCTCTGCATAGCCCAGCCCGTGGCGGTGGCCCCGCTCGGTGACGATCTCGACCTGATCGCCCTCGACCAGGGTCAAGACATGGAATCGTCCTTCGGTGTGCTGGGGGGCTACCGCGCTGGCGTCCAGTTCCAATCGGTGCACTTCGAAGAACATGTCCGGGAGTCTGCCGATCAGGTCTTCGTGCCATCCGGTGCCGGAGGTCAGCAGTCGCGGTGATTGCACCAACTGGTCGGCTATCGCCTGTCCGGACCGCGTGGGGTCCAGATTGGCGAAAGCATGGTCGACGTGTACGGGCCGCTGCCGGTCGGTGGCGTCCCGGCGCAGCCAGTCGTAGAAGCGCAGCGAGTACAGGTAGGGGGTGGCGCTGACCTCGAGCACGACGTTGCCGGAGCCGCTGCCGTGCGGGGTACCGGCCGGGATGAGGAACAGCTGATGTTCCTCGGCCGGAAATGTCTGCACGAACTCGGTGATGTCGAACGGTAACCCTTCGGCATGTGCGCCGTGCGCCGCCTTGTGAAAGTTGCTGGGGGAAGCGCCTTCTCGCAGCCCAAGGAAGATGACATTCCGCTCTCCTCCGACCATCACGTAGTACGTCTCGTGCTGGGTGTAGGGCCAGCCGAACACCTCGCGCATGTAGTCCGGTTGGGGATGACAGTGGACCGAGAGATTGCCGCCGTCCACGTTGTCCAGGTAGTCGAACCGGATCGGGAACGACGTGCCGAACTGGCGGTGGACTTCGTCGCCCAGCAGGTCGACCGGCGCCAGCGCAGCCAGTAGCTGAAAGGGGATTTCCACCGCTCGGTCCGCGTTTTCGCCGACGAGGACACCGCTTTCCGGTGCGATCAATTCGTAACCGAGGGCGGTGTTGGGACCATCTGGATTGTGGCCGAGATTCCGTCGGGCCCATTGGCCGCCCCAGGGGGTGCTGTTGAACGTCGGCAGAGTGCGAATGGGCTGCTGCGCAAGGGAACGCACCGTGGCCCGCAGGACATCGCCCGGTAGCCAGGTCGGATCGGTTGGGTCCTGCAGATCCAGCCAGAGATCAACCTCATCGATGTGTTCGTCGCGGTGCCGGTCCAGCAGCGGCCAGTCGATGTAGAACAGACGCTTGGTCGTGGCAAGGACCTGATCAGGGGCGAACAGATTGCGACCTGTGCCGCGGGCGACCGCCTGCTCTGCGTAGCGTTTTGGCAGATCGGCCCACCACAGGGTCCGTACGCCCGGCACCGCCGCTGCGCCGGGGCCGATGATCAACAGGGCGCCTGCAGCAGCGATTTCGGGTCTGGTCAGCAGTTCCGGACGCAGCAGCTCGCTCAGGGCGCCCATTGCCAGGTGTTCGAAGTCCGGGTCCTCGGCCAGGTCCGGCGATCGGGTCAAGCGGACGATTTCCGCCCATTCGCGTCCTGCTGTCCGCATGTCTATGGTCTTGACGGGCCCGCCGAAGTGGGTCGATGTCGCGGCGGTCACGTCCCGGATCGTCGCCGCCCAGTCAAGCGACGCCGGGCCGTCGACCGCCAGACATCGCTGGCCCGAGGCCAACGTGGCCGCGGCCGCCTGCCAGCCGCGACCGACCGCGCCCTGCACGGCCCGGTAATGCGGCCGCGGTTCGTAACGAGTAGCTGTATCAGCTAAGGGATTTACGGTCCGGGTCACATCACGGACTGTAGGTTATGTTATCGATACCTTCAATCTGACGTGGCCTCTTGCGCAGAGCACGCCGGGATCGATAACGTCACTGCCGAACAGACGACGACGTCAAGGAGCGCAATGAAGCCGACTGCTGCGGCGGCCGCGGCCACCAACAGGTCACCCGCTGGCGCGGTCGATCTATTGGCTGGCCAGGTTTGCCGGGCTACGCCTCAGTTCTGTGGCGCACGGCCCCCGACCCGCCCAGTGCTCGCCAGGTGTCCCGGCCGGCAACGGTGACCGGTCAGCCGTGACCGACCGTCGACGGTGACCGGTCAGCCGTGACCGACCGTCGACGGTGACCGGTCAGCCGTGACCGACCGTCGACCCATCCAGGCATTTCCCTTCCTCAGAAAGGCTCCTCACATGCGAAGTCTCCGCCGGCCACTCGCTCTGGCCACAGCCGCACTCACGTTGATCGCTCCACTGGCCGCGTGCGGCTCGTCGTCATCTGGCTCTACTGCAGCCGGGTCATCCGCGGCAGCGTCGGTGACGTCCGCGGCGCAGGCCCCGGCAGCATCGGTGCAGTCGTCCGGGTCGGGCGCCGCGCCGGCCTCTGCTACCAGCGCCCCGGGCTCGGCTGGTTCCTCCAGCGCTGCCGCTGCTGCCTATACCGGCCCGCCGGTCACGATCAGCGTCGAGGGTTGGAAGGGTGGCGGCGCGGAACCGGCGAACGTCGACCAAATCAACGCAGCCTTCGCCAAGGCCAATCCGAACATCATGGTGAAATACGCCTATGTCCCACCGAATGATGTGTATCAGCAGAAGTTGCAGTCGCAGTTGCTAGCCGGGAACGCCGCCGATGTCATCATGGCCGATCCGCAGAAGGTCCAGGCATGGGGTAAGTCCGCTTATCTCGCGGACCTGACCTCGGCCGGATGGACCAGCCAGATTGGGTCGGGTCTCAAGCCGTTCGTCACCTACCAGAGCAAGGTCCTCGCATCGCCGATGGAGCTGAGCCCGGTGGGGGTGTACGTCAACATGGACATCCTGGCCAAGGCCGGCGTGACCGCGCCGCCCACTGACTGGCCGACCTTTCTCAGTGTGTTGGGTAAGCTGAAAGCAGCTAACCTGCCAGGATATTCCTTCCCAGACGCGCAGGGCTTCATGGCAGAGTTCGTCATGCTGATGTCCGCTGCGACGACGGTGTATCAGAAAACGCCGGACTGGGATCAGCAGTTCATGGCCGGCAAGGTCACCTTCCCGAACTCCTACACCACCCCGTTGGAACAGATCAAGGAGTTGGGCGACAAAGGGTTCGTCAACTACAAAGAAGCGGTCGGCACCGACGAGGCGACCACCGGTCAACCTGATTTCATGGCTGGCAAATCGGCGTTCTTTGCCGGCGGGTCATGGGCGGCCGCGGCCATCAAGAAGGCCCCTTTCAAGCTGGCGTTCATCCCGTGGCCGGGCGGCACGTCCGGAGTCGCACCCGGTGTGTTGGTGTTCCCTGGGACGATGTGGACCGTGAATGCCAAGTCGAAGCAGGCGGAGGCCGCGAAGGCCTACGTGGACTTCTGGGCCCAGTCAGCGAACCTGGCGCCGTATCTGTCCGCCGAGGCTGCCATCAGTCCATTCAACGGCGCCGCATCCACCGACGCTTTCCTCGCCCCCATGACGAAGTCGGTCGGACCCGGCGGGGTTGCCTTGTTCCCGTCCAACAGCTGGGATCTGGCCGATCCGGAGACCAAGATCAGATCGATCCTGCAGGGCTTCTTGCTGGGTACCACCGACGTGGCGGCGACCCTGAATGCCATCCAGTCGGCGGCGGCACCCAAGGGCTGAGCTCAACCTGATCCCACTGGGTAATTTCAGAGTCCGGGGCCGCGTTCGGCGTGGCCCCGGACCTAGCGCCAATCGATCGCTTCCAGGGAGGCGAAATGTTTGGACGTCGCTCCCGCCTCACGGCGCTGCTTTTCCTGCTCCCCGCGGTTCTGGTCTACGGCGTCTTCGTGCTGTACCCGCTGTTCCAGGGGGTGTTGCTCAGCTTCACCGACAACACCGGCGGTCCGACGCAGAACTTCGTCGGACTCAAGCAGTACCACACCCTGTGGCACGACCCGGTCCTGTGGGCGGCGTTGCGTCACACCCTGGTGTACGCCGGGTTCGTACTCGTGGCGCAGACCGGATTGGGTCTGCTCGCAGCCAGCGTCCTCAACCGTCGCCGTCGCATCCGCCGCCCGGTCAGCACCATGTTGTTGCTACCCGCGTTGATCTCACCGGTGATGGCCTCCTTCATCTGGTCCTACCTCTACCGACCCGACGGCGGGTTGAACGACCTACTGGCAGCGGTGGGGCTCACTTCTTGGCAACACGTCTGGCTGGGCGAACCATCGATCACGCTGTTCGCTATCGCAGTGGTGAACATCTGGATGTTCGCCGGATACTCCTGCATCATCTTCTTGGCCGGATACGCCGGAATTTCGACGGAGCAGATCGAGGCCTGCGAGTTGGACGGCGCCAATCCTTGGCAACGATTCTGGCGAGTCGAATGGCCGATGCTCGCGCCCGCGCTCACCGTTAACATCACGCTCAGCTTGATTGGATCACTTGGCGTGTTCGACTTCGTGCTGGTTCTGACCGGCGGCGGCCCGGTCGGGTCGACCCAGACTCTGGCACTACTGATCTACCAGGACATCTTCAACAACGGTGATTTTGGCATGGGCGCCGCAACAGCGGTCGTGCTGTTGATCGTCGTCGTCGTGATATCCAGTGCCGCCACCACTTTGCTACGTCGACGGGAGCGGGCGCTGTGACCGGGAGCGCGACAGTGCGGCGCGAGTCGCCGCGAGCCACAATGCCACCGGATTCCACGCCGTCGCGCAACAGGCGGGCCTGGCGCGGCCGGGTATTCGATGTGGTGCTGGCGATGCTGGCGATCGCCTTCATCATGCCGTTTCTGTTCACCTTGGTCGCCTCGTTCCGAACGGCAACCGACTTGGCGGCCAATCCGTTGGGCTGGCCACGGCATCTGACGCTGGACAACTACCGGATCTCGATCGACGAGATCCACTATTTCTCCAGCGTCGTCAACACCGTGTTACTCACGGTGTTCTCCTGCCTGGCGGTGTCGATCATCGGCGCGATGGCCAGTTATCCGCTGGCGCGGATCACAGCGGCCTGGAGTTCGCTGGTTTATCGGCTGTTCGTGATCGGCCTGACCATCCCGGTCTTCGTGATCATCGGTCCCTTGTACCTGCTCATGCGCAACCTGCACCTGCTGGACAATCGGCTCGGCTTGATCATCATCTACACGGCGCTGAGCCTGCCGGTATCGGTGTTCTTCTACAGCAGTTTCATCCGGCAGGTCCCACCGGAGTTGGAGGAAGCCGCCGCGATCGATGGGTGCGGACCGTTCCGGACGTTCTTCACCATCGTGTTTCCACTCATGCGCCCGATCACCGGAACCCTGTTGACCTTTGTTTCCCTACAGGTATGGAACAACCTGATCATTCCGTTGGTTTTTCTGCAGGACCCCGGCAAGAGCACGGTCATGGCCAATGCGTATTCCTTCGCAAACCCGCACACCTTGCAACCCACCCAGCTGTTCCCGGCCGCGCTCCTGGGGGTGCTGCCACTGTTCGTGCTGTTTCTGATCTTCCAACGGCAGGTCATCGACGGCATGACCGCCGGCGCGGTGAAATGAGCCGGCGCGGCCTGGTCACCGTCGGGCAAACACTCGCGGTGCTCCGGCAACGATCACCCGGACCACTGACCCGCGGAAGCTCACTGGGTCTGACGCTCGCCGGTGCGGAGTCCAACGTGGCCATCGGGGTGCGGCGGCTCGGACTGCCGGCCACCTGGATCGGCCACGTCGGCGCAGACCCGTTGGGCGAAATGGTGGTCCGGGAACTGCGGGCCGAGGGCCTGGAAGTGCTGGTCCGGGTGGACACTAACCGGCCGACAGCGCTGCTGCTGTCCGAACGGAGAACAGCCGACCGGACCCGGGTCTGGTACTACCGGTCCCAGTCGGCAGGCATCGACCTGGCGCCCACCGATCTGCCGCAAGGGGTCATTGGCGACGCCGGACTGCTACACGTCACCGGGATCACCCTCGGGCTCGGCACCGGCCCGGCCGACACCACCCAACGAGCCGCCGAAACCGCCAGCGCCGCCAATGTTCCGGTGTCCTTCGACATCAATCACCGCGCCGCGCTGCCCGACGCGGCCGCGTTCCAAGACCGGGCCCGGCGCCTCCTGCCCCTTTGCGACACCGTGTTCGCCACCGTCCCGGAGGCCAGATTGTTCAGCAACGCCGACGATCTCGACGGGCTGGCCGCGGACCTGCTACGCGTCGGCCCCCGGCGGGTGATCCTGAAACTTGGTGCCAAGGGCGCGATGTCGGCGACGAGCTCCGGTGTTCTCACCCAAGCTGCGTTCGGTGTGACGGCCGTTGACCCGGTAGGCGCCGGCGACGCCTTCGCCGCCGGATACCTTTCCGGAATGTTGCACGGATGGGGCGAACAGGCCTGTCTGACGCAAGCAGCCCAGGTCGGCGCGATCGCGGTGGCCACAGAAGGCGACTGGGAGGGTCTGCCGACGTCGGCCGAGCTGGCCGTTCTCACTGCTTCGACGGACATTCTCCGATGACCGCACCCGGCGATTCGCCGCGCTCAGTTGTGGTCACCGGGTCCAATGGGACCGTCGGGGTCGCAGTGGTGGGCCGACTGGCCGCAGAGAAGGTCACCGTGACCGCGTTGGATGCGCAGGTCACCGCGTCCGCGGCGGATACGCACGGGATCCGACAGGTCGCCGCGGACGTGACCGACGAGGCCGCGGTCACGGCCGCCCTTCACGGAGCAGACGCCGTGGTCCACCTGGCCGCGATCCCGCATCCGACGCTCGGCTCGGCGCGACAAGTGTTCACCAACAACACCAACGCAACGTTCACGGTGCTGGCCGCAGCAGCAGCCGCCGGAATCAGACGAGCCGTGATCGCCAGCAGCATCAACGCCTCCGGCGTGAACCTCAACCCAGGCCTGCTTCTACCGGCATATTTTCCCATCGATGAGAATCTACCGGCGGACATCGCGGATGCGTACTCGCTGTCCAAGGCCGTCGATGAGATGACGGCAGCGATGGCTTTCCGCGCCTGGGGAATAAATGTCATCGCGTTACGGCTGCCGCTGGTACGCCCACTCGCGGCGCTACCCGAGTTCGTGACGCAGGCGGCGGCCAACCCGGCGGAGATGGTTCGCACCGGGTGGGCCTACCTGGCAGCCGAGGATGCCGCGGCCGCTGTGTGGGCCGCGCTGCGCGTGCCGGTGCCGGGATCGCATGTCATCGGACTGAGCGCCGCCGACACCTTGCTGGCCACGCCGTCGGAGGAACTTCTTGACCGTTACGCGCCGGGAGTGCCACGCCGGCGCCGGTTTGCCGGCAACGGGGCGCTGGTGGCTACCACTCGCGCCCAGGCTCTGTTGAGTTTCTACCCGAGATACTCCGTACACGAAATGAGTGAAAATGCAGCGGAAACGGGCCGTTCGCGGCCCGAGCCCGTCTCGCCCGAGGCGCTCCAGCAAAGTGTCCGACCAATGAACACCACACCGCCGGAGTTGTTATGAAAATCACCACCGTAGAGACCTTCGTGTTGTCCAACCGGCTGGCCATGGTCAAGATTTCCACCGATGAAGGAGTATCCGGGTGGGGTGAGTGCACACTGGAAAACTGGGTACGAACGGTCACAGCGGCCGTCGACCGGATGGCTGAACATCTGTTGGGCGCAGATCCGCTGCCCATCACCCGGCACTGGCAGGTACTGGCGCGCGGCGGGTACTACCGGGGCGGCCCGGTGTTGAGTTCCGCGGTCGCCGGGTTGGATCAGGCCCTGTGGGACCTCAAGGGCCGCTGGTTGTCACAACCTGTCCATGAATTGCTGGGCGGTCCGGTCCGTGACCAGGCCCGCGTCTACGCCCACGCCAACTCCCCGGCGGCGATGGGTGATCCCCAGCGAGCACTGCGGCACACGGCAGCCGGATTCGACCTGATCAAGGTCGCCCCACCGCTAGCGCTGGACTACCTCGAAAAGCCTGGCGTTGTCAGGCGTCTGCTGTCCGATCTGAGCGCCGTCCGCGACGCCGTAGGGCCCGATGTGGACCTGGCCGTCGATCTACACGGCCGAGCGTCGGTACCGCTGGCCCGGCGACTGTTGCCAGGCCTTGCCGAGCTCGGTGTGGCATTCGCCGAGGAGCCGGTACGGCCCGAATTCTCCGGGTTCCTCGCCGATCTGGTTCAAGCTTCCGGCGTTCCTATCGCCACTGGTGAGCGGTTGTACTCACGGACTGAATTTCGACCGGTCCTCGAGGCCGGAGTGGCCATCGTCCAGCCGGACCTCGCCCATGCCGGCGGAATCACCGAGTGCTTCCGCATCGCTGCGCAGGCGGAGACCTACGACGCAGTCATCGCCCCGCACTCCCCGATCGGACCACTCGCGCTCGCCGCCTGCCTGCAACTGGCGTTCGCAGTGCCGAACTTCTACGCCCAGGAACAGACCCTGAATCTGCATCTGGAGCCCGCACCGGCCGCCGCGCTGTTACGAGATGCGACCTCACTGACCCCGATTGGCGGTCACATTCCCCGCCTGACCGGCCCCGGACTGGGCGTCGACATCGACGAGGACGCCGTACGAGCCGCTGTGCAACTGGGCCGGCTCGAACCCGGATCGCCGACCTGGACCTATCCCGACGGGAGTTTCGCAGAATGGTGACGGACACGGGAACATCAGCAGCGCAACCAACCTGGTTCACCCAAGCGCTGGGTGCACACCCGATCATGGGTATCCTGCGCGGCTACCCGACCGACCGGACATTGCAATTGGCGGCCCGGGCGTGGGACTTCGGCGCGCGGCTGGTGGAAGTACCCATCCAATCCGCCGCCGCCCTGCACACGCTGGCCGCGCTGGCCGCAACCGATCGAGAACCCGACCAGTTCGTCGGCGCCGGAACAGTAGTCAACGTCAGGCAAGTCGCCGATGCGGCCGCCGCCGGCGCTTGCTTCGTGGTCAGCCCTGGACTCGACCCGGCGGTGGTCGAGGCCGCCGCCAGCCACGGGCTGGCCGCCCTGCCGGGCGCGGCCACCGGCTCGGAAATCCAGCTGGCCCTGCGCCTGAACCTGCGTTGGATCAAGGCTTTCCCGGCATCGGTCCTGGGCCCGGATTGGTTTAAGGCCATGCACGGACCATTTCCGCAGGTGTCATTCGTGGCCACCGGCGGCATCGACGCAGACAACGCCGCGCACTACCTGGCGGCCGGTGCCCGCGTACTTGGAGTCGGGTCCGCCCTGGGCGAGGACGCTCAGCTAGCTAAGTTGACCGAACTCCCGGTCGCGGTGACCAGGGCCGGCCCTGACGTGTAGTCGTCCACCCGGTCGTCGCGACAGTTGCACAAAAAGTTCGGTAGACCAGCTCGTCGACGACACGTCCAGGCGCGACGGCGCGCAACCTTCCGACCGATCCATTTCATTTCGTCCAGAACAAAGGAGTACATCGATGTCACAGTTGAAAGTCCTGGTGTGGGGAGAAAACCGCCACGAACAGGTGGAACCCGATGTGGCAGAGCGCTACCCGACGGGGATGCACGGGGCCATCGCCGACGGGATCCGCGAGAACCTGGGCGAGTCCGCACAAGTCCGCACGGCCGTTTTCGATGATCCGGAGCACGGCTTGACCGAGGCGGTACTAGCCGACACCGATGTACTGACCTGGTGGGGGCATGCCGCGCACAGCGAAGTCGACGACCAGGTGGTCGACCGAGTGCACCGCCACGTGTTGGCCGGCATGGGGCTGGTGGTGCTGCATTCGGGCCACTGGTCCAAAATCTTCGGCAAGTTGATGGGCACCACCTGCACCCTTCGGTGGCGCAGCGAGCACGACCGGGAACTGATCTGGACCATCGACGCGACTCACCCCATCACTCAAGGTGTGCCGAACCCGATCATCATCAACGAGCAAGAGATGTACGGCGAATACTTCGACATCCCGGTGCCCGATGAACTCATCTTCATCAGCGGGTTTACCGGCGGTGAGGTCTTCCGCAGCGGCTGCACGTTCAAGCGCGGGTTCGGCAAGATCTTCTACTTTTCGCCCGGTGACCAGGACTTTCCCGTCTATTTTCACCCCGACATCCGCCGCGTCATCTCGAACGGGGTCAAATGGGCCACCACAGTGCGTCCGGAGCGTTCAACACCGACCCTGCTGCGTTACGACACGGACGATTTCTACGGCGGCCAGGGTTACCAGGGCCCGATCGAGGTCGACGAGGCCACTACTCCATGATGACGTTTCGAACAATCCCCAACGAAGGGCATCCGTTGAAGCTCGTCCTGGTCGGTGTCGGCGGAATGGGGCAAGCGTGGCTGGCCGCGATCCAGGATTGCGCCGAGGTGGAGTTGGTTGGCCTGGTCGACCTGAATACCGCGGCCGCCGAGCAGGTCGCCGGCGACCTTGACCCGGGTATCGCGATCGGGACAGACATCGTCGAAGTTGCCGCCCGCTCCCGTGCGCAGGCGGTCATCGACGTCACCGTGCCCTCGGCGCACCACCCGGTCACCACCGCCGCTCTGTTCGCAGGCCTTCCAGTCCTGGGCGAGAAACCGGTCGCTTCGTCAGTAGCACAGGGGCTTTCGCTGGTGGCCGCAGCCCAGATAACCGGCGAACTGTTCATGGTCAGTCAATCGCGTAGGTACAACCAACAACTGTGGGACTTCAAGGAACAGATCTCCGCGCTCGGACCCGTCGGCGTGCTGACCACCGAGTTCTTCAAGGCCCCTCACTTCGGGGGGTTCCGCGACGACATGGATCACCCGCTGCTGCTCGACATGGCCGTGCACCAGCTCGACATGGCCCGGTTCCTGATGCAGGAGGAACCGGTTTCGGTCTACTGCGAGGAATACAACCCGGGCTGGAGCTGGTACCGCGGAGACGCGGGATCCACCGCCATCTTCCAGATGGCTTCGGGAGGGCGGTACATCTTCTCCGGAACCTGGTGCAGTCCCGGCCTGGAGACGTCCTGGAATGGGGCATGGCGGGCCAGTACCGAGCACGGCAGCGCGCGCTGGAACGGCGATGACGACCCCGAGATCCAGGACACGAGGACGAGCCCGGCGGGAACCAAAGTCATAGACCATCATACCGGCCGAACCGGCGACGGTCTACCTGGCGAGGGCATAGCCGGATCGCTACGCGAATTCGTCGACGCACTACGCTCCGGCAACCAACCGATGGGCGCGGTAGAGTCGAACATCTCGAGTCTGGCCATGGTGGAAGCGGCAATCGAGTCGGCAGCCACCGGCGCGCGAGTGCTACTGGCCGAAAGCATGTCCGCAGCTCTGTCCCAGGCCGTGGAAACCGAGCGCCGCGAAGACGTGGCTCAGATGCTCCGATCCTGGCAGACCGCAGGCGGTGGCCGCGGAAAGGGGCACCGGTGAAGAACGCAGTAGGGATCGGACTCGTCGGGTATGCGTTCATGGGCGCGGCCCACTCGCAGGCCTGGCGGTCGGTCAACCATGTCTTCGACCTGCCGGTGCAGGCCCGGATGACGGCGCTGTGCGGACGTGACGAAACGGCCGTCCGCACAGCGGCCGACAAACTGGGCTGGGCGGACGTCGAGACCGACTGGAAACAACTGATCACACGCGACGACGTCGGGCTCGTAGACGTCTGCACCCCGGGCGAGAGCCACGCGGCGATCGCGATCGCCGCCCTCGACGCCGGCAAGCATGTGCTCTGCGAGAAGCCACTGGCCAACACCGTCTCCGAAGGCCGAGCGATGGTGGCCGCCGCGGCAGCAGCGCGAACTCGCGGTGTCCGGTCGATGTGCGGATTCAACTATCGTCGCGTCCCGGCGGTCAGCCTGATGCGGCAGATGGTCGCCGACGGGCGGGTCGGGACGATCAGGCACGTCCGGGCTGCCTACTTGCAGGATTGGATCGTCGATCCGGAGTTCCCGTTGGTCTGGCGCCTGCGCAAGGAACAAGCCGGCTCGGGTGCCTTGGGTGATCTCGGCGCGCACGTCATCGACATGGCTCAGTTTGTCACCGGCCAGCGCATCAGCGGTGTCAGCGGGCTCACGGAAACGTTCCTGAAGGAGCGGCCGCTGCCGCAGAGTTCCAGCGGTCTCTCGGCGACGGGGACCGCCCGTGCGACCGGCACGGTCACCGTCGACGACGCCGCGTTGGCGCTCGCCCGCTACGACGGCGGCGCGATCGGCAGCTTCGAGGCCACCCGCTTCGCGCAAGGCCGCAAGAACGCACTCCGGCTGGAGGTCAACGGCGACGCCGGTTCGCTGACCTTCGACCTGGAGCGGCTCAACGAACTCGGCTTCTACGACGCAACCGGGGTTTCGACCGAGGCGGGCTTCCGACGCATCCTGGTCACCGAGCCACAACATCCCTACCTCGCCGCATGGTGGCCGCCGGGGCACCTGCTCGGCTACGAACACAGCTTCACGCACGAGGTGCGGGACCTTCTCGAGGCGATCGGGCACCAGCGCGATCCGTGGCCCAGCTTCGAGGACGGGCTGCAGGTGCAACTGGTGCTCGACGCTGTGACCCGAAGTGCTGACAACCACACGATCTGGACAGAAGTGGAGACAGAATGATGCGCGACGACACCTACACCCCGGTTTCGGCCGACAAGTTCTCTTTCGGGCTGTGGACGGTGGGCTGGAGGGGACTGGACCTCTTCGGCTCCGCCGTGCGCGACCCGCTCGACCCCGTCATCGCAGTCGAGAAGTTGGCCGAGCTCGGCGCTTACGGTGTGACGTTCCACGACGACGACCTGTTTCCGGCCGACGCGGACGACGGCGAGCGTGAGCGGCTGATCAAGCGGTTCCGGGAGTCGCTGGACGCTACCGGGCTGGTGGTACCGATGGTCACGACCAATTTGTTCACACATCCGGTGTTCAAGGACGGCGGCTTCACCTCGAACGACCGTGACGTGCGGCGGTACGCGATCCGCAAGGTGCTGCGAAACATGGATCTGGCCGCGGAGCTGGGCGCGAGCACCTATGTGTGCTGGGGCGGTCGCGAAGGCGCCGAATCCGACGCGGCCAAAGACGTCCGGGCGGCGCTGGACCGATACAAGGAAGCGGTCGACATCCTCTGCCAGTACATCCTCGACCGCGGATATGACATGCGGCTCGCACTGGAGCCGAAGCCGAACGAGCCACGGGGCGATATCCTGCTGCCGACGATCGGGCACGCGCTGGCCTTCATCGGCGCTCTTGAGCACCCGGAGATGGTGGGGCTCAACCCCGAAGTCGGCCACGAGACGATGGCCGGGGTCAACGTGGTCGCGGGGTTCGCTCAGGCCCTGTGGGCCGGCAAACTGTTCCACATCGACCTCAACGGGCAGCACGGCATGAAGTACGACCAGGATCTCCGCTTCGGCGCTGGCGACGTGAAGAGCGCGTTCTTCCTCGTCGACCTGCTCGAGACCGGCGGCTACGACGGTCCGCGGCACTTCGACTTCAAGCCACCGCGCACCGAGGATCCCGACGGGGTCTGGGTATCTGCGGCCGGCTGCATGCGCAACTACCTGATCCTGCGGGAGCGGGCCGCGGCCTTCCGGGCCGATCCCGAGGTGCGCGAGGCCCTCGCCGCGTCACGGGTGCCGCAACTGTCCGTGCCGACGCTGGCTCAGGGGGAGTCGCTGGACCACCTTCGCGAGGAGACATTCGACCTTGAGACCGCCGCCAGGCGTGGATACCATTTCGAGCGCCTCGACCAACTCGCGCTCGACCACCTACTCGGCGCGCGCTGAAGTCGACCGGAGAGGAGCCGACACGATGAGCCGACCGATGACGCTGTTCACCGGGCAGTGGGCCGACCTTCCGTTCGAGCAAGTCTGCCAGCTCGCCTCGGACTGGGGATTCGAGGGTCTCGAGATCGCGTGCTGGGGCGATCATCTCGAGGTCGACAAGGCGTTGGCGGACGACACCTACCTGGGTCGTACCCTCGCCATGCTGGAGAAGTATGGCTTGCAGGTTTGGGCGATCTCCAACCACCTGGTCGGGCAGGCCGTCTGTGACTCGCCGATCGATCAGCGACACCAGGGCATTCTGCCTGCCGAAATCTGGGGCGACGGAGAGCCCGAAGGCGTTCGCACCCGCGCCGCCGAACGGATGAAGGACACCGCTCGGGTCGCGGCGAAGCTCGGCGTCAAGACCGTAGTGGGATTCACCGGCTCGTCGATTTGGCACACCGTGGCGATGTTCCCGCCGGTGCCGTCGACGATGATCGAGGAGGGCTACGCCGACTTCGCGAGGCGCTGGAACCCGATACTCGACGTCTTCGACGACGTCGGCGTTCGCTTCGCGCACGAGGTGCACCCGAGCGAGATCGCCTACGACTACTGGACGACGGTGCGCACCCTCGAGGCCATCGGGCACCGGCCGACGTTCGGGCTGAATTTCGACCCCAGCCACTTCATCTGGCAGGACCTCGATCCGATCGGTTTCCTGTGGGACTTCCAGGACCGGATCTATCACGTGGACTGCAAGGAGTCCAAGAAGCAGCTCAACGGCCGCAACGGACGCCTCGGCTCGCACCTGGAATGGGCCGATCCGCGCCGGGGCTGGGACTTCGTCTCAGTGGGGCATGGCGATGTGCCGTGGGAGGGTTGCTTTCGGATGCTCAACGCGATCGGCTATGACGGGCCGATCTCGGTGGAGTGGGAGGACGCTGGGATGGACCGCGAACTCGGTGCGCCGGAATCGTTACACCTGCTGCGCAAGCTGAACTTCGACAAGCCGACGGCTGCATTCGATGCCGCCTTCGCGTCCAGCCGCTGACCTGCACGGGTCACGGTTCGACCGGCAGGCCGTGGTCCAGGCTGGACTACGTCACCCCACCGAGCATGAAACGGCCTTCTACCAAACACCGTCGCGTGAAGTGTGCCCGGTTTTGTGGACTCGGGATTACGCCGCGAGTTCGTGGATAGATCTGAAGCCTAACTCATATTCGGCCGGCGTCAAATAGCCCAGCGTGGAATGTCGTCGATAATTGTTGTAATAGCCTTCGATCCAACTGAAAGTCTCCTGCCGCAGACGTTTCAGTGTCGGCCAAGGTTTCGTGTGGATCAGCTCCTTCTTGTACGTCGCGAGGAATGACTCTGCGACTGCATTGTCGTAACAGGTTCCAGTGCGTCCCATTGACCTCTGGATTTTGTTGGAGGCGCAGAACTCCGCAAAGACCCCTGAGGTGTATTGAGTTCCGCGGTCGGAGTGGAAGATGACCGGGTGGTCGTTGGCGCCATCCACTAGGTCTGACTCACCGTAAGCCTGACGCGAACCTGCTGTCTTTCGATCGATTCGTCGGCCTGGTGGATGGTGTCGTTTGCACGTGAGCGGCCGGGTGGCGTGACCTAGTGCCGCACAGCCCGATGCCGGCGCCGAGCAAGGCGAAGTTCCACCAGATCGCGCCGATGCCGGTGTCCGGGGACAGCCGCAGCAGCAACAGGGTCGCGGCACCGCTGACAATCAGTCCGGCGATCAGGGGGGCGCGTTCACCGATGCGCCCGACCAGGCGGCCCGACGCGGTGGCCGCAATCGCGTAGGCGACCCCGATGGTGGCCACGTCCAGGCCGGCGGCGACCGGTGAGTGGCCCTGGACCTGTTGGAAGTAGGCGCTGAAGTACACGATGGCGCCGACGAAGGCGAAGAACACCACCAGAGCGGCCACGGTGGCCGCGGCGAAGCCCGGGCGGGTGAACAGCGACACGTCGATCAGCGGCCCGGCCACCCGCCGCTCCCAGGTCACGAACCCGATCAGGGCGGCGGCGCCGTGGGGCGCACACCTGGTCACCACTAGATGACGTGATCGCCGGCATCGAGCCGCGCTACGCCCGACGGGCCCGGCTGTGGGCCGAGGTCGCCGAGCGGCACGCAGTGCTGCAGGAACGCAACCAACGTGCCACACCGACCGCCCCAGGCGTTCCGGAATACCTGGCGGCGCTGGAAGCGATCCCGGATGACGACAGTCGCGCCCACGCGCTCACCGTGGAGGTTGAACAGCACCCGGACTACCGGACCGCTGCAGAGGCCGTGGTCGTAGAACACGACTCTGCGATCGCGCGCATCCGGGCAGTCAAAGAACGCGTCGACGCGGCGCGTGTGCAACTCGACCACGCAGAAGTTGAAGTGAGAGCGCCTGAGCATCCCGGCGGCGTCGGCGAGAGGCTGGCCAGCGTCCGCGCCCTGCTGCGCGACGGTGACCGAATGTTGCAGGACGCCGCCCGGGAACCCGGGGAGGATGAGGACCTGGCCTCGATCAGCGAGACGGCCGTCGACTCCGAGAGCGAGGCCAGCCGTGAACGGGCCGTCCGGCAGGCACAGGCCCGGATCTGAAACCCGGTCTTGGGTGGACGTGCCTCACCGTCCGGGGCGGGATGCTGAATGGAACCCAGCTGGGCGCTCTAGGCAACAGTGCCGGCGACGCGCCCCACCACGGAGGATGCTCGCTCGATGGCAGTGGCCATGAGGTGCCGCAGTGTCTCCAAGCCTGGCGTCA
>JAABUS010003463.1_pt1 | contig 25591 bp, 34 predicted proteins | sample 5560161 | NCBI WGS metagenome assembly JAABUS01 (sample SAMN10711885, study PRJNA513376) | rock metagenome | isolation source: Antarctica rocks | place: Antarctica: Victoria Land, Trio Nunatak nord | collected 2016-01-04
TATTTTATCTTTCAGATCGACGATCAGTTGCTTTTCGTGATACTTCAGATAGGAAGATAATCGTTGAAACTGAGTGTAGAACTCGCTGAACTTCTTTGATCCTTGAACCAAGTTGTAGTATTCTCTACGAAAGTTGGCTTCCTTATCTGAATCATTGAACAACTCAGCTAGTTCTTCCAAAAGATCATCGACGATCTTATAGAAATTGACACAGCCACGTTCGCGTCTAGATTGGGCGACATCAGCTGCGTCATCGAATAATCTGGAATGTACATAGCTCAGTTTGACCCGTTCATTTGGAAAGAGGTCGACGTTGATCTCTAGTTTATCCTGAATTTTGCCGTATCAGTTTTCCCAAGTAGAATTCTTTTCGTCAGTAAACCAGGAAGAATCAGGTATTTTCTGAGATCTAGAACGCTCAGAGTAGGTGAAACCAGAAGAAGTGATTTCTTTAGTTTGAAGTCTAGCCTTCAACTCTTTGATTTCGTCGTCTCGTTGGTTACTCAGCTTGTTGAGTCGGTCCGTTTCTCTGTCGAGAATCATGCATCGAGCCCTCCAGTTTTCGATAGAAACAGAGAGTATTACTGTTTCAGCGGATGACTCGTCGTCTTCACTGATGAATGGTTCAGCACTAGAGAGTTCCGATGAATCAGCATCAGGGGTTTGAGAGAAACGATTTCGGAATCCTTCGGAACGCTCTTCAGTAGGCGGACGGCTAGGCATGATGAGGTTTGTTTGAAAAGAGGGCCGAACGGATGACGATGCTCGGCGGTTGAAGAAGGAAGGCGTATAGAATGATGTTTAATCTTCAACAAAGAAGATGAGGTTTGTTTGTTGGTTGGTTTGATTCTTGAGCAATTCACGAAGGTTCTTTATCGTCGATTCTCTTAATCGGGTTGAACAGCTTATTTTCACTCGTCTGTTCCACGAGAATGGGTTGATTCTCTTGATCGGTTTGAACTGTGCGTACTTAGTGAGCGGTAAGTTGTCTAGCGATTCAAACAGCCTCGTCGTTGATTCTATCAAACTCTCTAGTGTTGTTCAGTCTTTCGATTGCGTCGACCATCAGGTAAACGAATTTCTTTAGACTCGTTCTGTCTGTACGAGTATGTTGAATGAGTAATGAGATCAGTATCGTGTGGTTAACGAATTCTTAATATAATGTCAGGATCGTGCCTAGATGAGTCAATCAGCGGAAGTCAGGGTTGAATAGTGCTTGATCTTTAGAGGTAGCTATAACTGAATATTAAGAATACAGAAGAAGGTGAGTACAAGAGCTTCTATTTAAGTAATATTCAGAGGCTGCGCTAAGCTCGAAGAAGATGTGTTTGTGACACGGGTAGAATGTGATGTAGAAAGAAAGATGATGTTGAACAAAGAGATGTTGGGGAAAGAAAATAGGGGCTGAGCCAGATCTGAGCCAGATCTGAGCTAGAGGCACTGACTAGCCCTATTCAGCCTCGATACGCTCGTAACACTTTCTTCATTACATTGTTAAACAAAATGAATGTAATAAATATTCAAAACAACACTTCAAGCATTTAAACTATATTTTTAAGATAAATATTAAAGCTTTGAAATGAGAATTAAAGATAGAAAATCAGAAATTTGATTCAGAAATTTAACTTTATTTAATGACTCAGTTTTAATAAAGTCTTAATCTTACATCAGATTGATTTGAAGAGCTTCAGATCTTTCTTAAATACATGAGTCATTTCATTTGACATTTCTACTTGTATAGCAGTTCAATAGATAGCAGACGTTGAATTTATCATATTTTTCAAATCATTTGTAAATTACATCTGAGCATTCACTATGAGTTTCATCTCTGCAAGCTTTTGTTTAATTGTTTGATGTAAGATCTTATTTATCTTTCAGATGAAAAACTGATCAAATATCTTCTTCATCTCTTCTGATTCTTTAATAAAACTTGATCACTGAGTTGCAATTGCAGACTGAAATGATAAAAATGATAAAAAAGAAGAAGAAGAAGAAGAAGAAGAAGAAGAAGAAGAAGTAAATTGAAATGATGAAGATTGCTGTCACTGAATAAACTGCAAAGACTGTTGTCACGAAGAAAATTATTATTACAAAGAAGATTGTTATCATGAAGAAAACTGTGAAGACTATTGTCATGATTAATAAAACAACTGATAGAAAGAATAAATAAATAATTGTTGTCATGATGATCATTGCAAAAGAAAAAATTACTGAAATAATGAATGAGATTCTGAAGCTTTCTGACGCAAGTTCATTCATTCTATCTGATCAGTCATTGTTTTACTCATTCATATTTTCATTTGCTGTTCATTAAATCTTGTAAATCTCATCATAAAATCTTTCTTTTTCACTCACTTTGCTTTGACATTCAATCTTTTCTCATGCAAATTTGATCAATGAGACAGTGAAATAACAGAGCTCTGTTTATCACTTCAAAAGTTATATAAAAAGATAAAAGATTATTCAATGTTGATGTTTACTTCATCGTTAAATATCATCTTATCTCATAAAGATTGCTGAATGTGATTCATATTATAGTGCTTGTCTGTGAAATTCACGAAACAGAAGTTATTCTGATTTTTACAATGTTTATCATTACATTGTTAATGATTCAGCAATGCTTTATTAAAATTGTTAACATCAGCAAGTGTATCTGCTTTGATTCAAGCTTAATTCAGAAGCTGATTGATGCAAATGCATCTTTGATGAAATCTTTCATTAATATCAAAATCTTCAGAAACAATTTCAGCAGATCTTTTACAAGTAGACTTTTTAATCTTCATATTGATCTTTATCTTGATTGTATAGTCAGTAGCTTTCTTTTCAATCAAAGTGAGCAAGATCTTTTTTCATTTTAACTCATTAAAATCATTAATAGACTGCTGCTTTTAAATGACTTTTGATCTATTAACTTTGATGATAATCATTCAATTAGTGATAATTCAATTCTTAATATCATTATCTTTGATCTTAATAATTTTATTTAAAATCTTTTTGAAGTTTTAGATCTGAAACTTCAAAGTCAGCATCTGAGCAATGTAACTAAATCATTCAAGTTTTTAATTTACATGAAGATAAACTGATATAAACAGCATAAAATCATCAACTCAATCTTCAATCTTCATAACTTTAAGCTCAGATGTAAACAACTCATCTGTTTCTTTTCTAGTCTGATAATTCAAACAATGATGATGTATAGTCTTTTGTTCATCATGCTCATTTATTTCTGTCTGTCATAAAGTTTCTTTACAAGCTTTATTGTCTTTCAACCTTCAAGCAACATCAATTTAATTCTGTTGTTTTTTTTGATGCTTTGCACACACAGCAATTTCTGCAGCTGAAAAAGTTATTGATTTTTCAGCTCTATTCTTAGAAATGTTGAGTTCATTTTCTCAATATTTAAAACATAACAATGATGAGAATGAATCAGATCATGAACGTCTTAATGAAGAAGATTCAGATCATCAAGAAAGTGAAGACAATCAAGATTCAAAAGACGAGAATTGTCAAGAAGTTGAAAACAGCTCAGAAGTTGAAGACAATCGAGAATCATCTACATTTGATGAAATGAGAGCTCGTTTACGATGATGATTGAAGAAAGCAGCTCGATCGAGAAGAACAGCTCGATCGAAGAGATCAGCTCGATCAGTGATCTTCGACTGTTCAGCTTGAGTCGTCGATTTTCTACGTCTTTTGAATGCTCTAGAGAAAGTGAGAGAATCATCTAGAGATAGATTTTGACTTCGACGTTGAGACATTTCAAATAAAAACGGTCGATTACAAGAACGTCAGGAACGTCAACAAACAAAGAGGTCTGAATAGCTTCAATTTTGGGCAATTGGGGGGCGATGGGGTTGAATTTCGAATTCCTCATATAAACGGATCACCGTGGGGCAGAGCGAAAATGAATGCCAAGGATTCTAAACCTTTCTGCATACGCTAATAACCCAAGTCTCGGAATCTTCTCGGCCCGCACTGCTCAGTTTCCCATACCCGGTAGTAACATTGTTGAGTTAATTGAAGAATCCTCACTTATCTCCCAGTGAGCCTCATCAAACTCCGCGTCCTATAATACTTTAGCGCCCAGCCCGAGCAATCGCTCCTCTCAAACCTCCAGCTCCCAGAGATGGGTCAGGGTTCCTCGAAACCTCCTCCCTCAAGCACCCAACACGTCTTTGCCAGGTACTTATCCCAACGTCCAATTCACCCTCTCCCACTAACAGCCACGCAGCGAAACCCCCGTCCGGTTTTCGCAAGACCTCGTCGATGCCCTCCAAGCCAGCCCTGAAGTACCGCCCTCCCAACAGTAACACAGCTGTCCCAAATCTAACTGCCCGCCAGACTGACAGCACTCGCGCCCACGACCTCGAACTCCACATCCAATCCCGCGTCACCGCCGAACTCAAACGCCTCGAAGCCGAGCACACGCGCCAGCTAAAAGAGCTCTCCGACCGCCTCTCACAAGACCCCTCCGCCCCCTCTGACCCCGACTCCACCGACCCCTCCTCCCAAGCCCGCTCCCTCGACCAATCAAACTTCGCCACCGGTTCTGGCGGCTTCCAATCCGCCTTCAGCAGAGACAGCAAGGACAGCAGCGATCTGGGTAGGCAGACGGTGCAGAAAGAGATTGAGGCGCTGAAGCGGAAACTGGAGAAGAGGAAGCCGAAAGAGGAGGTGGTGGGGGATGAGGGCGTGGAGAGGGCGAAGGGGAAGCTGGTGAAGTGTTTGAGGGAAAGGGATCGGAGACCGTTGGATTGTTGGGAGGAGGTGGAGGGGTTTAAGAGGGAGGTAGGGAGGTTGGAGAAGAGGTTTGTGGAGGCGGTGTTGGATTGATTTGGATGGAGTTGGGGTGGGGATTTGAGGGGTGCGGGAAGAGTAGGATGTGTATATTGCGAGTGGGGCTGTACGATACGGGAAGAGATGATAAAGGGATGCATCGTCAGAGTTCGTTGGGCTAAGCCAGCCATCTAGAATCCTCTCGTCCTCAACTCCCCACCAACCAATCGTGCCGACCCCCAACCTCAGCCCCTTATCCATTCGCTCCCTCCCCTCCCCCACCCCCACTCACACCCCCCGGCCTCTCAACCCTAAAATAAACACTCCCGCACCACCTCCCCCCCACCTCAAACGTCCGCTCCTCCCTCCCCGTCTCCGAAAACCCCATCTTCCCCAGCAGCCCCACACACGCCTCGTTCCTCGGATCCACATCCGCCGTCACCTCACCTACTTCCGTTTCCCGCCACAGATACTCTAGCAATGCGCGCAGGGCTTCGGCCATGTAGCCGTGACGCCAGTGGGAGCGGTGCAGCATGAGGCCGAGCTCGGAGGTGGTGGGGGACCAGATGCCGAGTTTGCCGATGACGGTTGGGGGGCAGGAGGGGGAGGAGAGGCAGAGGACGAAGTCGAGGGTGCCGTTTGTGGGGGAGGCGAGCATGGAGGCGAGGTAGGTGTGGGTTTGGAGGAGGGTGGTGTGCGGGTTTGTGGACCTGGGATTGTTGGGGTGAGGTTAGCGGCTGGGCGATGAAAGAGGTAGAAGGGGAGAGGGCGGACCAGTATTTCATGACTTCCTCGTTGGAGAACATTTCGTGAAAGGCGTCGAGGTCGCTTTCGCGGGCTTCGCGGAGGTGGAGCCGGGGCGTGGTGATGATGGGCGCCTTGGGGTTTTGGTCTGCCATGGTTGTGAGGAGAGGGAATGGACGGGAAATTCTTCGGATGGTGAGTCGGGTAAAGTAGTAGAGGAAGGAGATGGGAAATGTGATAGATTGGAGGAATGGATTTAGTTTGTATGACATCGCTTGTGAGTCAAAGGTAGCCCAGGCTTGGCCCTGGGTGCGGCTGAGTGCTAGTACAACGTTTTCAATGTGGAAAGATGACTGTAAATCTGCGAGATGGAGCCTGCAGATGTAGTAAAGCGGTGTAAGATTCAGTTGGCGAAAGTTTGAGTTTTTCCGATCGAGCTGTTGATAGTAAGGTTGAGTCGAGAAGTGAACTGTTGCGTAGCATAGAGTGTTGTAAAAGCAGATCGTTGTCATATCACAGAAATTTGTTGGGTTCAAACTTGTTCATAGTAGACAAGTGCGTTGGCGAAGGGAACAAAAGAATGTGCCTTGTGTTCATTCTGTTCATTCCAAACCCCAAGAGCAACTCAAGCTCAAGACGAACATCGAAATCTTCCAGCAACGTCGATCGCCACATCTTCAAAAGGTCAATAATAGGGTACTCAGTTGGGAAAGAATCAACAAGGAGACCGTCAGAAGGAAAGGTTCTCAAACTCGAGTAGGGAAGACTTGAAATTGTTAAATCAACGAGGATCAAGCGATGAAACCGAAATTCTAGAATGATATATGCCCCAATTGTACCTGATCACCCATCATACGGCGCCATAAGATCATTGTTCAGGACACCATTTGGAAAATCTTCTTCGCCCAGTGCTGTGGTATGCGCCCAAGGTTTAAGTCGGTTCTCCTTTCGGATCGTAGCTGAAAAGCAAGATGACCACTTGTTCCGAGGGTAATGCTTGGTTACGTTCATGATGGTTTCTTTGTGAACTAGATCTGCATGTCCTCCCATGTTGTCTTCCAGGATTAGGTCTCTATCTGGTAAACGATGAGCAGTATATGCCCAAACTCACCAAAGATCGTAGCCAGTTGTATCAATAGCCCCAAGGTTGTAATTGTTCCTACATTCCCAATGTCCTGATGCCGGATTATAACCTCCGCAATGCTTTCAGCCTGCTCGATTGGAGCCTTGTGTTGTTTGTGTAAGAGGTCTAGCGCAATGAGGCCGCCATAAAATTCGAAGGACATGAGGGTTCCTTGGATGTTTTTATCGGTGGTTCCAATATCATGAAGTAGGCAAGCGAGGAGCCATGTCTCATCAGTAAACTCCCAACTTGGAAACTGTTGTATGTGCATGGCTTTGCCTAAGGTAGAATAGCGCGTCAGCTTGGCCCAGATTGTTGGCAATTGACGGCAAAATACCATAGTAAAACACTCTCATGCTGTGGTTGAATGTCTCGGAATTAAGTTCTTTTCGTGCATACTCGAGTACAGCCTTCGCGATCGGTGAGTCTGGGAGCTTGATGCTCTCTACAGTCTGAGGTTCAGGGTCCTTGAAGTTCTTCTTCCCGTCAAGGAAGACTGCCGGGTCTCGAGGTTTGGCCTCCCAACCGTATGATTTTATCGCCTCCGACATTATTGGTAGAATCTGCGAGGCAGCGAGAGCGTAGAAGTAAGCATTCGAATGTTATATTTGAGAAGAAAGAATTCTAGGACGAAACCATCGGATGGGATGGACTTGTCGGTCTCATCGTCTTGGTAAGCTTGGTGAAGCGTTAATGGTTAGTAATCGATTGACAAGCCTTGGACACGTCTGCTTGATGCTCCCACATGTGAGAAAATTGACAGACCTGAAGATGGGTAAGATGAACCTTGTGGGATACCTGGCCGTTCAGTTGATAGTTGGTACCTCAATCCCTCAAAACGTTCAGTGGATCACCAGGGTGCTCGGGTGTCTAAATAACGAGGTATCGTCAGGGCAATGTCACATGCTTTGCCTGGCTCTTGAGCACCACGGCTTAAGGTACGCTTCAAGCCTAGAGGTAAGTATCCAATGAATTGCTCATCAACGTTTGGGAAAATCGTTTGATCGTCGAATTGTCAAAGTACCAAAAGAAAATGGTAAATATAACCCCGAGACATTCTCGCTCTAAGACCGACGCTTCGATCATGGACACTGCGAAGGATTTGAGTAACCGTCTCGTACTCAACACCGAGTGGCGATGATTGAAGTAGTTTCTAAAGTACGAGACTCAAGGCTCGTCTACGTACATACGAAAAAATTCGCTTCAGGTCACTACTCGAGTACATTGTTTGTGTCGCTAATTCTAGGACATCGTATGACTCAAATCGCGTGGTAGCTATGACCATCCATATAATAGTCAAAGGTTTATGATTTTCATGTTATTTTCATCAATCCATTCCACTTGCAAAACCAGATGGTCTAAAATATCAGAGTTTGGGCCACATTCCAATGTTGAAGTATTGAGACGATATCCTCGCATTTGAATGCTCCAGCAACATCCTAAACGGTTCGGCCAGCGCTGTCTCTAGATTCACGGTCCATGGCCGGGATTGACAATAGCAGCTAAACAACTTCACCATGGGCCTCTATGACAGCCCACGACAACGGAGTCCGGCCCTGCTTATCTCGCGAGTTCACGTCAACCTCGCCGGTCTCGATCAGTAGACGCACAATCTCCACACTCCCACTAGCCGTAGCCTCAGATAGAGGTGTCCTTCCGTTGACATCTCGGGCCTCGATTTCAACGTCCTTGAGTAATACTACTTGCCTTGCCACCTGTGTATATCCGTAACTAGTAACCCATGATAGGAACGTGCGTCCGTGAATGCTGTCCTTCCGATTCACATCTACACAGCCGAGTTGAAAGAGTAAGAGCATGTTCTCGACATATTCAGAAGAGTCGAGCGCCCACAATCGAGGCGTCCGTTCATCTCGGTTCGGCACGTCGACGCCTTGCCGGCATTTTTTGATTAGATAGCGGAGCACACTTGATTGTCGCTGCGTGATGGCTCAGGAGTGAGCGTTACGGCCATCATGGTCTTGATCAAGTGAATTGATGAGCTTACTTTCGACAAGCTGTTTCACGACGGGGGGATGGTCGTGCTGAGAGGCGTATGAAAGTGATGTGCGTTCTCGAGAGTCTTTCCGATCTGCTGATACTACTCGACTATGAAGAGGCAGAGAGACGATGTCAGTGACTTCGTATTCCGCGGCCTAGAAGAGGAAGCTGCGTCCTCGTTTGTCAAGGTTTTTCGAATGAGCGCAATTATCTGACAGAATTTGAAATACAATGAAGCAGAATTCGACGGCAACAGCTCAGTGCAAGAGGGTATTAAAGCTATAATACAGAGCTTGTGCTAAAGATTCTGAATCTTGACTTTCTGAATCGAGAAGCAGACGTAGAAGTGTATCGATATGGCCAAAATATGATGCTATCATGAGCGCATTAATCGTAAAAGGAAATGGTTCAGGATACATCGTTATATACCAGAAGTAATTAAACCAATTCTCGAACTGTGCTGTGTTCGCTTTGCATAGTGCACGAGCGACACTATGATGCTGCTCGGTGGCGGCTGCGTCACATACTGAAAAGTCGATTGCTCAATGCAAGGTGGCGTAATCATATAACTTGTATTGAGTGATTATTGTGGCCCATGCGGCCTCGTCGACAAGAGGATCTTTTTTGAACAAGGGTTCCTCGTAAAGATCAAATCCGTACGTTGATGAATGGAGAGATGAGATTATGGCTTCAGAGATAGTAGGAGAGTCGTCACGAAAGCTTACTAATGCCTGTATATTCTGTTGGAAATCTTCCAATGAAAGATACAGCGAGCATGTGGCAAAGATTTGCAACTTTTCTCGGATCAAATCGATCCCATATGTAATAGCCAATGCGTCCTGGAATCCATTCGAAAGACTTGTAAGATATAATTTCAATGATTGATGGACCAGTTCTATGGTTGAACCGTGTAAGCGTACGAGCGGTCCAAGAGCTGCTCGCACCGAGTTCTTGTTGAATAATAATTGATCAGTTGGTAGGGAAGCCATCGACTTATGATCTGGCCCAATGGTCATCATGATTTCAATCTCGTCGCCTGTCAGGAGTTTATCACTAGCAACCAAGAGGCGTAACATTCTCGCAGCTACAGGTTGATCAGCCTCGAGTACCGACAACAATGAGTGCCTGTATAAAGAGGCAAGATCAGAAGGAAGCATAGCTGCTATGGTATCACCATCGGATAAGAGAAGAATTCGACGATCCTCTAGCAATGGTAAGACTAGCTTGATCCATCAGAATGTTTGGTCTGCCTTGAATACAAGTAAATGCTCTAGGACATCACTAGGGTAAAGTGCCTGCCAGTGAGAGATGGTCTGCACGTTCCCCATGTCACCATCCGCCCTAATCGATGACGGACAACAAATTTGATATTGTCTTGTATCTGATTCTTCTTGTCTTCTGATAGCAGCTGAATCAATTGCGTTGAGCTGCCCTGAACGTCCAGTACACCTTCGGCATCAGGCCTGCTCGTGATGAAGAATTTGACTGTAGTATCCGCAAGGATCAATAATTCAGAAATACGACTGACGACTAACAATTGGGCCTTCTTATCACATTCGTCGATAGCGTCAATTATAATCGTGATCGGAGATTTATTTTCGATGTGAGTCATCTGCACGAAAAGGCTCCATAGAGCGTCGAATTGGCGAAAAATGTGAAGGCCACCTGCATCCGAGGCTTTTTTCACGAGACGCCAGAGTCGCCTTCACCCGTTCACTGTCAGGCTCCTGAGCAAAGAGCTCGGATCTCTCATTTCCCCAATTTTGTTATCACAAAAGAACCTGCAAACCAGAGCTCGGCGAGGTAAGTGGCCTGTCAAATACCACATGATGAAGGAAGCTAGTGTGGTTTTGCCGCATCCCGCGTATCCAGTCACCCAGAGGATTCTCGCACTAGCATTCGAGACCCAATTGATGTACTGAGGATTTACCGGTACCCAATCCAGCGTTCCTTCTACTCTGATATCAAGTCTTGATTCGTAGCCTGCAATATCGACGGTGTTCAGTTATGAAGCACATATTTTTTCGGTCTCATCGTATGCTGTGGAAGACATGCTCATCGCAGGAACTTTGCCCGGCAAAGCTCACGGGCAAAGTTCATCACCTACAGTGGTCGGTACTCAGGCTGGATGCTACCACTTTGTGCTCCTGCAAAATTTCTTTAGTAAGAGATATGATTAGTCGCGAGATTTGCTGATAGTCTTTATCACCTAGTCCAGAGAATCGACAGAGTTCCTGGTGATTGAGATAGAGAGGCCGGGATCGCTCGTTCGCTAAGCCGAGCACTGCTGAAGACTGCCCGACAATCTGGAATCTCGTGAGCTGATCAGTCCCGTTTCCATACCAGAAAAACAACCAACTACATGTCTGCGTGGAACGCCAAGAACCGACCTATAATGACGTACCACTTTGTTTGTCAACGGATGTGTCTTTATCTCGTAGTAGGTAACGATGCGAAGTGCAGAAGTCCGAGAAACAAAGTCTTCAGCGATACCCAATAACTCTTTGGACTCCTGACCGAGGGTTTCAATGAGCGATCTGTTGATGCCCCCAGTAAGGCGATGTGTACCAGAAACATGCAGTGCAAGATTAGCGACATCGCCTAAATTTTTGCCAAAGCTGGCATCAGGGCTTCCACGATGCGGTGTGCCCACGAAAACAATAGCCTTGCTTCCTAGCCATATGTCTCTGAATTCCTCTGGCTGATAAGCTAGGGTTAATGCCTGGGAAACATCAGTAACCTCTTATCAACTGATATCTCAGCCCTTCTACCTGCTTGAGTACAACTCCCCTAAGACTGTGGCATACGTGAATGATTGGTCGAAAATCCTTCTGCATAACGTCAGTAGATCCAGGGTGAGCTGCCGCTGTCTGTCCCTACTTACATCCTCAGCTCTCTCCGAATCTAAACAACTCATCAGTTGTTTGGCGAACTCACGTATCTCAGCAACAGACCTACCAGCGAAGATCTGGGACGGGTATCCATAAGAAAATATCCGTGCTGCAGGTAATGCCTGTGGTAATAGGTCCTTTGGCCAACAAGTTCCTTTCTGATGGGTCCAAGTTCGCATATAGTGTCCATTGAGCCCATGTATGAAAACAATGTCCACGGGATGAATGTTTAGGGCCATTTCATCAGAATTCAATGGAACGTTGAGGGGGAATAAGCCAGTTCGGGCTTTGTTTGTGGGATTGGTATGAATAGTACCTGTCGGTTGAAGGTCTCCATCTTGGCGGTCCTATAGAGACCTAGTTTCCGGAGTCAGCGTGGAATTCTGGGAGATACATAATCGGGGCAGTCATCGACCTCGGCAGACGCGCTTGTTCTCCTCCCTGGAGACGACGTCCTATTGGCTAACTTCTTGAAGAACTTTTCCAAGACCATTTTTTCATTGCCTGGAGAAGAGGGTTCTGGTCGTCGCAAACCGAACTACAGTAGCAAATTCAAGTAGAGCCCTGGCTGGCAGCCGTTCAACCGCACTGCGGCTCATGCCACCGCACTACCTAAGATGGCAGCATCCCAGAGGCGCTGAGGGGCTGAATGATGATTGGTTGGTAGTTCAGCTGTCCTCATCTCTATTTTGTGTCATCTCGTTGTAATGGATTGGTGGATGAAAAGAGTAGTAGGAAGAGGACTTTGATACAACTTTTATTACAATCGGTTTCAACGGTGGACTCCTTTCTTCTTCAGAGTAAGGAATCCTAGCATATTCCAAGGAAAGCTCATTGAAATTAGGAATACAGAGCGAAAGCAAACAATCAATGTAGAAATATCATGTTACACGATTGCCTGTTGGAAACAGGAAACAGTATACTGCTACCCCTGTGGTTAGTAATCTCCACTCCGGGCCCTATAGGGCCGGGGCTAGGGGATTCAGAGTTTCCACCTCCTTCCTTCCATCGTAGCTTCCTACTGTAGTTCAACCAATATATGCACATGCTCCATCCGACCTTCATACCTGACCCTCATACCTCAACAGTCTCTCGGAAAACCGTCCAAGGCTGCGAGAATACCAATATATGTGCTGTACGACGAGCAGCGGCGAATATGACCGGATTTGACGACAAAACGTTCCTATTCGCATCCTGCAGTAGTATGCCCTTGCTTGGCGAGAATGAAACACCAATCGAAATCAGATGTATGTTACGCGCAGCCTTGTGCAAGGCCCGAGGATGGGTTCAAGTGCGGGCATCTGTCAGATCTCAGCCGCAGCAACACGAGTAGAGAGATCATAATGGTTCTACGGTTGTGAGGAGATTGTAACTGCGACATTCCTTACGTATCTGTTCTAATGGACCCTGCCACTGCCGCCGGAATTGCTTTGGCTGTAGTCGGCTTTTTCCCTCTTTGTCGAGATGGGTTTAGCTTGATAGTAGCTTGCTTCCAGGTGCATAAAGATGTCAAAGACGCGGCGATCAGGTTGTATATCGCCTCAGGGGTACGTACATTCTCAGATCCTACTCGGCGCTCTAGACTTATGTACAAATAGGCCTTCATAAGTAAGAAGCCCAATTAATGATGTTATGAATCTGCCTAACTGATGTCAAGAATGGGGAGAGAGGTGGGAAGTTTACCACGGCTATGAACCAAACTCGAAACTGCAGAAATATCTGACAAGTAGCCCAAACGTTGGGAATTACGTACTTGTGGCACTTTCCGAAATTTCAGATATTGTGGCCGATACGGAGAAACTGGAAAAAAGCTACGGTATTAGGATAAATCAGAAACCTGCGGTTGGTCATCTTTCCTCACAAGCGCGTCGTTCACCGAAGTACTAAATCAAACATTGTAAGGGTCTTGACCGACTGAAGCTTGAAGACGTTCTTCGCAATCAAGACCTCAAGACCCCTTCTGGAAAGAGAATACAAAAGCGCAAGGAACGCATGAACCTCCTCAAAGGTTGCAAATTTGCCCTTCGAGACACCAAGAGCTTTGACAAACTCACGAGGAGGCTCATCGAATACATTGACAGTCTACAGAAAATGTGTTCTGAGAATGATTGCGATGTGAGTGTAACGGCTAGTCGATGCCTGAGAATGATTTTATCTATTTCATCTACCTAATTTGCGGAGTAGAAAATAGATAGGGGCATTATCAGCTATGCATTATCAGGCCAACGCGGCGCTCCAGATCTAGAGAGCATATCCAAGGTAGCTCGAAAGCAGTCCAAGGAGAAAGAAAAGGCCGGACAACGTCATGCTGTCTACGACCTGCTGGCCATTACAGCGGCATTCAAGAACAACTCCCAAAGGTTCAAGGCAGGGGAAGACGCTCCTTACTATGCCGCTGAGGATTACAGAGATGGAAAGGACGATTGGTTGATTAACGGCCAAGACGCCACAATGTCTTACTGTGACAGGTCGGCGAGATGTGTCATCATAGTAGGAATACCCGCAAGCACTTCCAGGTTAACAGTGAAATCACTAACTTTTCTAGGAATGGAAATACTATGAGAACCCGGCTATGGAAGATGCTATTAACCAGCTTGCGAAATTCTTTTGCGCGGACCAAAAGCCGGCAGAACTCCTTACTCTGCCATGCCGTGGTATCATCAGAGACTCTGCTAAATCTCGTTACGGGTTTCTATTTCGGCCTCCAGCTTACATTGAGAACCTACGAGGCTTGCTCTCACCTGGAGCCATATCGAGGCTCCGAAAGCCGATTTCACTGCTACAAATGCTAGACCAAACGGCGCATTCGGGCAGGAAGCTGCTTGATCTTGGCATTCGGTTTACGCTAGCCAAGAAGCTTATTCAAAGCATTTACATTTTACACACTGCAGGGTGGATACACAAGAAGTAAGCCTGCTGCTACAGCAATCTCTTTGGGGTTTCAGAGTCATCAATCACCTCGCTGATTCAGAGATAAGTATACGGTCTGCATCAATTCTCTTTTTGCCCGACAAATCTCAGGACGGAGGCCCATCAAAGAGTGGACGCAAGGATTTTCTCAACCCCGTCCTGTGTGGCTTTGGCCGCTCTAGGCCTGAGCAAAGGCCTGAGCAAAGGCCTAAGCAAAGGGCTGCGCCAAAGCCAGGTCAAACTGTAGAATCTGGGAACATCGAGCTTGACATCTACCAGCACCCTGACAAACGAGACCGTCATTTACTAACATATACACGTGGTTGTGACACCTACTCGTAAGCATCGTTGAAAAGTAGTATTTTTGGTTCCGTCTGACAGGACCACTGGCAGACTAGGCTGTGTCTTGTTGGAAATCGGCCTTTGGCAGAGTCTTCAATCCTTTGATTTCGACGGATCTTACGATTTTCTGGACTCTCGTACAATCCCCTCTTTGACGCGCTTTCAGTATATTAGGGAGCGATTAATCAGTCTTACGCACGAACTAGTAGGTCAGGTCGGGTCCACCTATGCCAGCGCAGTCCGGGAGTGTCTGAGGATTGACATGCATTGCTCCAAAGACAAAGTTCAAGACATCCTGTGCTGGAAGGTTGCTGCTGCACTGGATCAGTGCATGGCATGAGTTCTTTTTAGTGGTTTTCGGATCGAGGATCTAAGGTAAGAAAGACTTATGTGACTGGTGGGATTTAGCCCTAGTAGAGCAAATATAATATTCAGGCAGTAACGCAGGCATCATACGGTAATCCTTCATTCTCGCCAAGCCTGAGATACGTGAGTAGCTACGACTTGTTGCAGTCCGTCCATGGATAGATATCCCCATCAATAGCTCAATCCAATCATGAATAGAGTACTCATGAGTTATAAATCCTATATTAATCTTCTACCTTTGGTGCTTTCGATTAAATGCCGACTAACATGGGATTGAGTTGTGGTCGTTTGTTCCTTCTGTCCCTTTCTTATTATAGATGAATGACTATCATAAATTTCGATCCTTCTTAATTTCGACAAGAACGTATATGGAGCAATAAGGCGATAGAGAAAACAATCAGCTAGCTAGTCAAGATATACGATGAGAATTGCTTCACTTCCCGCCTCACATCTTGTTCCCATCTTTGTCTTTCATTGGGCTGCGGTCGTCTCTCTCATTCGCTGCTTTCTTGCCAGCGCTGATAGAACTTTCGGGGCTTCCAGGCATGGACTTCAGCGTGTCCGGGACGGTTCGCTGGCCTCTGTCGTGTCTGTATGCGCAAGCTGGTTTGACGCAAGGTCTGAAGGTGCAGTGTTTATGGGTGAACTGACAGCCTTCTACGGTACAGCTCGAGCCGTATTGACACATGGGCATTTTTGGGTGATGGAATTTTCAGGAGGGATCCAAGCAGCTGGGGAAGTATTTGTAAACCCTCCCAGAGTCATTACCAGCTTCTTTTACCTCGATACTTTCCAACATCTGTGCCTTCCCTGTCTTCTGACTCAGATTCGATTGCTTCTCTTTCTCGAGCTTCTTAATTTCCGCTTTCAGCCTTGCCTTTTCTTCCTCTAATCTGCGTCGCTTTTCTTTGTCCTCTTTCTTCCATTTCGCCATGGCCTCGTCTGCTTTTCGCTTCGAAGTTTCCAGCTGGAGTTTCCCCCTCTCGGCCTTGTCCAATTCAGCTTTCCTCTTCGAAGCCTCCCTGTTTGCTGCTGCGACCATATGCTCCTCGTCAAACCTTCTCTGCGCTTTGGCCGTCCATTGTCGCCTGATAGTTACCATCACCCGTTCCTCAATATCTAAGCCCAAGTACAGTGACCCTTTGCGCTCTAATTTCGCAGCATACGTACACCAAGGTTAGTCATCTATTCGGCGGATGGTGTGCTGCTTTCAGAATAACTCGTTGTTTGCGACCGTCCTCGTACTTCAAAGGCAGTATTGAACCCCCTAAGAGGCCAATAAGTCCTTATACAATTTCAAGCGGCTCTCAAACCACAGTCACGACGCCGCTTCCGTTCTGCGTGCTGTCCTAAGGTAGGACCATTGATGAGGTCTATTGCAATATCGAGGAATTGGGAGACCGAGGATGATATAGGGTGCGATTGCGACCTTGACTGCAACGATTGGGATGAAGGTTGGCTGTGCTGGTCTGACTACGACTCTCGGAGCTCTGTTCTTTCTCTCTGATACCTTTGAATAAGATGGCAGAAAGCATGAAAGGTCCCGAGGACCCACGGCGACAAGGACACTATTTTCCACTTATGGTTTGCAATGCACACGATATAACGATTTATAGTTCTAGTGGTGAGCAATGGTTCGACCTGAAGTTATGCAAAGGTGATTAGCAGCTAGGGAACGAGGGGACGAAGCTGACGATATGAAGAGCTATGGTCCTAACAATTAGGCTTCTCTTACCACGACATGATTGGGATTCTCTACATCTACGACAGTCTTGGTGTGGACGGGGCGGAGCAAGAGCTGAGGTCCTTGCCCTGTTGACTACCTTAAGTAGCCGTCGTTGAAGGATTGGGATGAAGGAACGTATATGAACACGAAGGGCTCTTATCAATTTTCATGGCGAGTAATTACATCTAATTGGTTATAGTCTCGCATAGAGGGGAAGGAGCTCACAAGGTTAATAGTGGGCCCGCAAAAGCGATATTAGCGGATACTGAATCCACAATCTGACCTAGGTCTCACTAGGCAGTGGAGACATTCAAAGAACAGAGAAAATGATGGAGATATTGCCAGGTAACCCCAGTCATATGATCTATTTAGATTGGAGAAGAGAAGGAGATGTTCAAAACAAGACATGATTGCGCAATAGGAGAAAGCCCGCGGGAGGTTAAGACGTAATCGTAAAGATAATACCCATGAGTAAAGAGCGCTTCGTCCACCGCATTTCAAGCTGGAGCCTCGAGTCCGTGGACAGAGCCATCCTGTAGAATGTGCCAGCGTACTGGCCAACATCTGGGAGTGTGCGGGACATCTACCAATGGTCGAGGTGATGCGGAAATACTTGATCCTATTGGTAGCGCAAATATATGTAGAACAGCGACAGTGCTATCATTTGATCAGGACGTTTGATTTGGAGCTCTTCTATCGTGAGTGATGCTAGCGGAAACTCTTCAAATGATTATACCAGTATTAACGCTTGCGATCTGGACCTTAGCCTTTCTATAGTCGAGTTGAAAACGTAGCTGTTAAATAAAATAATCCAGTTGACCGAGCAAGTTCCTGAAAGCTATGCAGTCTGGCAGCATTAAAGAGTTGGCGAGACTCTTGCCATGGCCCATAATAGCAGATGGCGCGGCTAAATACGAGTAGCCGCGTAAACCCTTCGTCCAATGACGTAGCTTCTATTCATCTGGCGTATCAGCAACTTCTTCATTGTTACACAAGCATGTCCAACCCCGATCCAATTATCATCCAACCTAAAAATCCCACCAACGCCTCGTCCGGAACCGTAATCTTCCTCCACGGCTTCGGCGATGATGCGCAAGGCTGGACCGGTTCGTGCCCGCTTCCTTCGACAATCCCTTGATAGCAAACACTCGAATTTTATCCAATGCTAACATCAGTACTCACCTTAACCTCCAACAGGCCTCATCGACCAATTCCACTCCGCCTCCAAGCTCCCCCACCTGAAATGGATCCTCCCCAACGCCCCTCACAGCCAAGACGCCATGGGCCAAGCCTGGTACCAGCCGAAGCCTTTCTCCCCCATCCCGATGCCGAAACGCGCGGGCGATGAATCCGAAGACGAGGATGAGGAAGATGACGAGAAGGGGATTATGGCGAGTGTGGAGTATATCTGTACGTTGATTGATAGAGAGACCGACGAGGCGCAAGTTCCGCTGGACCGCATTGTGGTTGGGGGGTTTAGTCAGGGGTGCGCGATAAGTCTGCTTGTGGGGTTGATAAGTCGGTATCGTGGAAGGCTTGGTGGTGTGGTTGGGTTGTCGGGGTATCTGCCACTGGGTAAGAAGGTAGAAAGGATGGCGAGTGAGAGGGCAAAGGTAGGAGATAGTAGCACGAAATGGTTTCTGGCACATGGGACGAGGGATCAGTTGGTGCCGATGAGGGTTTTCAGGGCATATCGAGAAAAATTGGAAGGCTGGGAGGCAGGAAACGTTGAGGCAAAAGTGTATGAAGGGATGTCGCATTCTACGACTGGCGCAGAGGTAAGAGATCTTTGCTATTGGTTAGAGAAGGTCCTACTGGAGAAGGCAGCATGAGTTCAACAAGCCATGATGAGAGCGGCAGCTTTACTTCCGATGGAGGGTTTCGAATTTTCTTTATATCACAGGAAGGGGCGGGGGTTCGGGATGGGAAGGGTTAGGCGATGAACGACGAGGATCAAGCAATCTCAAGGAGGAAAATCGCACGATACCGACAGCGAGCAAAGCCTCAGAAAACATCCTAGAGGTCTCCCGGGATATTGACGGTATTTATACTGATCTCGCTGTTTTGGCAAAAAATGTTCCAGTTCATACATAAGTCGTATTAAGAATTATAGATCTAAAGTATCCCAAAAATCAACAGATAGGTATAATCATAAGTGAGAATCCATGTTCCTAAACCAGGGGTCATTCGCTTGTCGCTGAATGCCATGTCAGTGATTTTCATCTTACATCGGTCTCTCGTCGATCTTTAGGAGCCGGACCGGGCGCGCAGCTTTTGGGTTCGTTTTGTCGATTTTGTCGGCGTACCTGTTGCGGAGAAGATCCCAAGCAGGCGCATGGTGGTGTATCCGTAAAAGGCACCTTCAGGTATGACGGCTCGCGGCCTGCTGGCCTGGGAGCGCAGTACCGTCGATCTAACCACCGTCTCCTCCTCGAGCGCGAGCCCCTCAACGCACACCAAACCCCTCGACTTCGTCCGTGCAACTCTCGCATCCTCGCCCGCTATCGCTCCAAAACACATGTGCTCCGGTCGATATCACCCCTTGTAGCCGTATGGAATGTACGGCGCATTGGTGAAGTAGTTCCGCATCACCGTCTCCGTGTATGTCGTATCGTCGGTGCAATACCCGCCTCCCGTCTTGCCAATGTGTGGACAGTGCACCGAGGGCCGGAAGGGGACCATGTTTTGGTGGACGGAGCGGCAGAGGAGGGTGTTGCGGCCTGTGAGTAAGGAGTCAGTGCCTAGGTTTTCTTTTGGGGTTTGGGGTTAAGGGGTTAAGGGTGACGTACCCAGCTCGTAGGATTCGCCAAAGCGGACTTTCTTGGTTAGATGGTCGTAGCACTCGCCTGCGCTCTGGTATTGCTGGTTGGTGCCTTTGCAATATGTTTGCGCCGTGGTGCAGATGCTCTTCGCCAAGCCGGCCGTGAGTTTTTCGACTGCAGCGGTGGGCGTGCTGGCGTTCAGTTGGGGCATGGCCTCGCCGATTATGTAGTCGACGGTCCACTGCCACCATTTGAAGGTGGCGTCGTACTGCGATATCTGGCCTTGCGCGTTGTAGGTGTTCCAGCTGTCGATGTCTACGGGGACGATTTTGTTGATGGCGGTGAAATTGAACATGAACCTGCTTTCTCCATCAGCTCGAGACCTTTGATTCGGGAGACTGTACTTTCTGACCGGGTAAGTGCAGAAACCACATTCTCGTTGGCGGCAAAATGCAGTATCTCGTACGACACAGGCACCCCCAACAGACTTAGCGATCCAGGAGTGGCAGCAAGATTCGCAAAAAGTCCAAACAAGTATTCGGTATTGAGTTCGCGGCCTTTGAAAGTCCGGGTAATGTCGATGCGGCCTAAGCAGTCTTCTGATAACAGGGAGGAGTTGATGGATTTGGCCTGCGTTTGGTCGGCGGGAGAGATGAAGCTATCGAGGAATTGCTTCTGCAGATTGTAGAGCTCATCGAACGTGAAACAGGGCTGGCTGGAGGAATTGGTGCTTGCACTGGTGGTTACAGGGGAGTTTCTTTTAGCAATCGAGCGGTCTGGTGCTGCGTGGGTTTGGCAGGGCGCATTCGCCAGGACCAGTGCAGCTGTGCATAGAGACTTGAATAGCATTTTCGAGATGTGGACTATGGAAGAAAAGAGGAAGCCGAAACACCGGAATTGGTGAAGGTATCACTCAATGGAAACAATGAAGCACCAGCATAGATGAAAGACTGCGCGAAACGAGAGACATATAAAGGAAAGCGACCAGGCAAAGCCAATAATACTAACACATTTATTTACTGACCAACATGTTGAAAAGGAGGTCGCTATCGATAAGGTTGATTGGAAACCTCAGGTTGATCCCCGGGAAGATGGGGGCGGGATCCTATAGGGAATTAGGGATGAGGGACTGACGACTGCCCGCAGCCGCAGGGCGGAGAAACAAGCGAGCGAATGAGATTCCGCGGCGGGGGGTATTGCCAAACACACCGTCTTTGTTTGCAGGTTCCATTCAGCTTCTGTCGTGCTTCTCTGCATGTTTGTGCCGTTGGATGCCGTTGGAAATGGGGGTGAAGAATTGGAAGATGGTGGGACGAGATTGCGACGGGGGATTCGACGGAGGCTTAGGGAACAACCCACCCACCATGCATCATGCACGGTAAATCCAAGAGTGTGGGACCGAAAATAGAAGAATGTTTTTCCCCTGATTAGATCAACGTTAACCGTAGCCATATGCTGGCACTCAGGAGTCATATGCGTAGAAGATCTAGTGGGCATGTTCCATTTCCATGTCTCTCGTTTCTCCGACTTCCCAAGAGGCGTGTTTCGAAGAGACCTCACTAATCTATGATCATCGACGATAGTCAAACATCCCTCCAGCAAGTGTGCAAGTGTAGCGTGACTCAGCACATCCTGTCGGCATGCATGTGGCAAGGCAATTATTGTTTGAATCTTCGCCTGGTCTTCGAAGGCACCGTGCATGCGTGGCATGACCTTTCGTAATACTCTATGCTGACTTTCTGGCACGCGTAGGGTAGTAAGTACAGTAAGCCTTGCTCGTGTACGCTGTACTCCAATGCAATTTCAACGCCGCAATGAATACGCAGCCACGGCAGCACAAGTATGGCGCGGTCCTGTGAATCAATGGGCGGTGAGATTTCAGGAACGGGCACAAAGTTAATTACACGATTTTTCGGTCAACTAAGTTTCATGGTGGAGTTTATCGAATCCCGTTTCCCGAACAGAGCAGTTGGAGGATAGAGATTTCCCTGACTGCCGACGTCGATATAGGGGTTTGACCCATTCTTGGATTGCTTGAAGCATCCTGTCTCCATTTCGAGATGTCTTCATCTTCTGTTAGCTTAAAGGGACTTGCAAATGGGTCAATGGAGCTGTGTCATGCACACATATATCCCAGCTCAGAAATCGTCTTTTCGACTAAACTTTCGCGATGATTCGCGAGAAAATATCTCCAGCAGTGCCCTCATGTCTTGGGCGAAATGGAAAAGATGGGAAAACAAAGGGAAAATAACCCGAAATGCCACATTGACCTCTCTATAACCCCCCGCAACCAACAAGAAACTACCCCCGCCTCTGCCTCTTAAGCACCTCCCGATTCGGCCTCGCCCCCAACTGATCCTCCACTGCCTCCCCACTCTCCTTCTCCACCAGCACTCCACCCACAAACCCCACCTCACTGCCCTTTGGTGCCCGTCTCTTCCGTTCGCGCTCGGCTTGATTCGTCCGTAACGACCACGCTTCCATCTCGTCCTGCCATACCGTCGCTGCTTGACGTATGGCGTGGAGGGAGCCGAGGTTGCGTTCGCCGAGTCCCGTAACGTTCCGGACGACGCTGACGCCTTTCCAGCCGCCAGCGTTTCCGGAAGGGGTGGTGGTACCGTAGTGGGTGGCCATTTCGGCGCAGAAGGCGGTGGGGCCTTTGCATCCCCATATATTCAGGGCCGGGCGAAGGGGCGAGGGGGCGACGTAGAAGTCCGGGAAGTGCTTCGATCCGCGGGATCCAGGCGGCCCAACGGCAGCGCCGACGGAGACGACCTAAATTTTTGTCAGTATTGCATAATCCTAGTGTTTAGATGAGGATTTGGAGTTACCAGTGCTTCGACATGAATATTGGCACCATCGTGCCCGACAAGAGTCAACTTAAACATATCTCCAAGAAGGAGAATGGCGTCGAAGAACATCTTCTCGAGCTTTGCCTTGCTCGAGAACGATGCATGAAGATCTGGAGAGAGTCCGTTTTTCTCCATCCAGAAAGGATCATAAGGGCGGCCTTTCGCCGCCGCGTAGTGGGCGTCTGGAAGGACGCCGCCGGAGAGTCGTGGTGCTGGGGCTGCTGGTGCCGCTGTGGCTGGGTCGACAGGCAGCTGGGGAAGAGGGGGAGGGGGGAAAGGAGAAGAACCAGGCCCTGCTGGTGCCAATAGGGCTGGGTCGATAGGAAGGTAAGGAGGAGGGGGCGGGGGAGGCGGAGGAGAATCCGGAGCTGCTACTGCTCCAGGTGACGAGGGTTCCATGCCGTGATCTGCGTTAACACGGACATGGGCGTCATTGTCGAGACGTCCAGGACGGAGGAAGCCAAGGCGCTCGTCGCCGAGGGAGCCAAGGTAGGAGTAGTGGGGGGTGAGGGATGGGAAGGTGGCTTTGGGGGACGTTAGTGGGCGTTTGCATACAGATATGTAGGACTTACGGTACGCTGGGAGCCGGTCGTTCGATGTGGGCAACTCGTGAGTAACAGCCATGGCTGGTGCTGGTTGTTATCGACGAAGGCACGGGGTTGCGACATCGATGGCTCGAGGTGAAGATTGGTGATCTTATAGTATTATGGCAAGACGCGTCCATGTGAATCGATATCGATTTTTCGCAGATTGGAACGTGAACGTGAAAAAGGGGCGCGTCAACGTGAAACGATGTATAGACAATGAACAAAGAAATAGGATCATAGCATTTGAGATGGATTTCTCAATTACCTATGCAATTATGTACAAAGAGATAGAGACGATATAAGCCACGCATATCTTCGCATGACAATTTAGCAAGAAATCTGCAAAAGCCCCCCAACCTACTGCATACCCTCCTCTACCATTAACTAAACCTCTGGAGCGGCAACCGTCTTCTTCTGGCTACGGCCCTTGATGATGTGAGAAAGGTCACCGACGGGAAGGGAGAATGGGAAGTCGAGAGATGCAAGCATGATGGCGATGAAAATCCACCAGCCAGCCAAGCTCGTGACGAAGGTAAATGCCCCTCCCGCCTGGAGACGAGCTTTAGCAGATGTTCTCCGGGTAGAAAGAGGGGAATAACTCACGAGTACCAGCTTCGCAGCCTTTGCAGCAGCAATTGTGTTGGCAGGGTTCTCATATACCAAGGCCAGGTTGAAGTACGCGCCTGCGAGACAGGCAAACGCGCAAACCAGAGTGAAGAAGATGGTGAAGAAGACGATGTTGGTGCGAAGCGAGCAGATCAGGAAGACCAAGCAGATTAGTCCTGAAATCTTGTCAGAATCGTAGATTTATGGCACAGGCTCTGAAGGCCGGGCTTACCCATAAAGACCTGGAAGAAGGCGAAACTCGAGTTGAAAGCTGGTGATTGAAGCCCGAGAGGATTGCCTGGATTGCCGGCTTGGGTAGCGGCGTTTGCGGCATGGGCTGGAGCGTAGGCACCGTATGCGTTGAACCAAGGGACGAGAGTGGCTCCGAAAGTGGCCCAGAAAGAACCTAGAGAGAGCAATTAGACGTAGCTCTGTTGCATGGAGAGGGAAGGTCGTGTAAGGCATACCAAACGTTCCAAACACGACAAAGGGGAAGGTGTTGCCAATGATCCATTCGCCAATGCTACCAAGGATCATCAAAAGACCGCCGAAGAAGAAGAATACACCTTTTGCACCCGGTTAGTGCAGACTCCGCCATACGTCTATACTGTGTCTACGCACCGGTTGAAGCAGCTCCGTTGCCTCCAGCACCCCTCCATCCCATCAAATCGGCAGAGAGAGGCGTCAAGCTGAGGAGGAAGCCAACAAGTGCACTAGAGGGATTCAGTAAAGAAATGGGTCTCCGCCAAAAAAGAGGAATCGAAGCTCACATCGGAGTTGGGTTACCAAAGGTCTTGCGGAGGTCCCCTGAGACTCTGTTCTCGGGAGAGAGATACAGCTTCTCAAAGAGTTCCGGGGACATGGAGACGCTGCCAGCGGTACGGATGCGGCGAAGAGCATCATCCGGCGTCTCATTCTCGGGCATGTGGTAGGCATTGCCATTGTTCCGAGAGAAATCCTTCTCGAGAGGAAGAGACTCGTTGGTCGCGTGCATATTCGACATCGTGGCTATGGCACTTGGCTTGCAAATAAAGTCACTTAAATGGTGATTGATTGATTGAAGAACAGTGCATGGAAGAATTGAGATGGAAGGTCCGAAAGCAGTGAATGGAAACTAAGTAGACCGAGATCGCATGTATCTTCAGCTGGATTCTACGTGTGCAGCATAAAACTCACAGCAAGCTCGACGAGACTTCGGTTTCTAAAGGCAGTGAGGTCTCCTTGACAATCAAATGGGGGCGGATTGTAACTAAATACATGGAATGGCCAGAGCGATCTGCAACTTACAGGATTTGATGCATCCCGTCGTCAGAACCTCAGGGCCCCCTAGACTCATGGGACAAGCGCATGCACTACTCGACCAGCATCTTTCCCCAAAGACTTCAAAGCTCAAGATCGAGGTTGGAGTACATCTGACTCGTGACCAATCGAAGCAAGATGTCGACTACATCAGTAAGGTAGGTGCTTTAGTACAGCAAGCCATGCAGTCGCTTTGACGGCTGCCCAGGGTCAGTGGAGGGAGGGCACCCCCAATATGAATACAGTATGTCGATGGTGTTCGGATTGATGGAGGAGATGATCGAAGACGCGACGCAAACCTTAAGCTCCAAGTCCCACAAGGTACTTACCCCAGACTCTGCTGCACGCCACATCTGGGGTCATCCGTTGCGGAGTAAGGTAGTTTAGAGTACCGATATACTGAAGTGCCTAGTTGGGTCTGGCGGATATCGACACTGGGTATGTGATGATTCGTTACGGGTTCGAGAAGAGACTGTGTACGATAAAAACGGCTAAGATAGATCAAGTATTATTGGCTACGTCACTCCAGCCCATGCCACCACCAGAGTAGCAAGCTTAGCGACCTTACCTAACGTACTATGGTAATATATCGCCGGAAAAGAAGGCCGT
>JAABUS010003465.1_pt1 | contig 25574 bp, 24 predicted proteins | sample 5560161 | NCBI WGS metagenome assembly JAABUS01 (sample SAMN10711885, study PRJNA513376) | rock metagenome | isolation source: Antarctica rocks | place: Antarctica: Victoria Land, Trio Nunatak nord | collected 2016-01-04
TCCTATGAGATCGTCTTCGATGGGGGCGCACTCGGCAACCCCGGAAAGGGCTACGGAAGCTACCTGATCCGCTTCGGGGACATCGAGATCGCCCGGGAGCGGCTGGACTACGAAGGCCAGGTGACCAACAACCAGGCCGAGTACCGGACGCTGATTGCCGCCCTGGCCCGGCTCGGTCGCGACCTTGGGGCCGACGCATCCGGCGCGACGGTCCTGATCGGTGGCGACAGCATGCTGGTCATCAACCAGGTCAACGGGTCCTGGAAGGTGAAGAACGCCGAGCTCCAGCCGCTGCGCCAGCAGGTCGTCGATCACCTGAAGCTGTTTCGGACAACGAGTCTGGTCTGGCACCGCCGCGACCGCAGCGTCAGGGAACTCGGGCACTGATCACCTCCGGCGGTCCTGACGCTCAGCGGTCGTAGGGATCGTTGTTGTCGATCCGGAGCGGCCGCATCCGGAGCAACACGATCAGGATGACCGCGAAGACGGCCAGCGCGACCAGCGCCAGGACGATCGGTGGCGCCGAGAACAGACGCCGGAAGGCGACCAGCAGCAGGGCGACGATCACCAGGCTGATCAGACAGCTCGGCCCGACCGCCCGCTCGAGTGGGCTGGCATCCTCGTCCGGCGCGAGGAAACGGGAGCCGCGTCCGGCCGAACCTCGGACCGGTCGGGTTCTGGCGACGGGTTCGGGATCGACCTTCTCGCCCAGGAGCCCGGTCTCGATCTCGTTGAGCATCCGCCGCGACTTCTTGCTTGCCATGGCGGAAGTATAGGGTGGGTCCGCCCCCCGAAGATATCGGCATGTTCGCCGGTGCGCCAGGGGTGAAACAGGCGTTTGACGACGCTGACGGACGCCGCTATACTCCACCGGCAACGCGTAGTCGGGTGATTAGCTCAGTTGGTTAGAGCGCTACGTTGACATCGTAGAGGTCACTGGTTCGAGTCCAGTATCGCCCACCATTCAGATGAGCGACCGGTGCCGTTAGCGCCGGTCGCTCACGTTATTGCTTCGGAATCGAGCCGCCCTCCCCATCCGATCAACGAGCCGGTCGGATGGTTCCGCTCCAGGCCGTCGTTCGAGCGAGAAATCAGTACACTTGTCCGGAGATCGTCCACCCGGGTCTGCCTGCCGACTGCCCTCTAGTCCGCATCGCCAGCCATGATGGAGCACCCGCTTGTCCCAGCCCAACCACGCGACCGCGATCGAACCTCTTGCCCAGTCCCGCGCAGGACGGCTCGTGGTCATGGTCGGCCTTCTCGCGCCGCTGCTCCTCGGGTTCGCCCGGACCGGGCCCGTCGCCGCTCAGGAGGTGCCGGAGCTCAAGGTCAACTCCAACCGCTACGTCGTCACCGACTCGGGGACCGGGGAGGTCTACGCCCAGAGGAACGCCGACGAGCAGGTCGCGATCGGCAGCCTGACCAAGATCTTCAATGTGATCGAGGCGCTCGAGATCGCGCCGCTCGATACGGTCATCACGACCGACGAGAGCGACCTCAAGGACCCGGCCAACAATTCCCTGATGGGCTTCGACGCCGGCGAGGAGCTTACCCTGGAGGAACTGCTCTACGGGATGATGCTTCCGTCCGGCAACGACGCCGCCCACGCCGTCGCCCGGAGCCTCGGCTACCGCGACGGCGACACCGATCCGCAGCAGTCGGTCGACCGCTACATGGGCTGGATCAACCAGCGAGTCCTGGACATGGGGCTGGTGGACACGCATCTGATCACGCCCGACGGATGGGGCGTACCGGGCCACTACACGTCGGCCCATGACCTCGCCGCCTTCACGCGCTACGCGATGACCTACCCCTTCTTCAAGACACTGATCTCCTCCGCCGAGTACACGACCGCGGCCGGCAACCCGATCTACAACAACAACCGGCTGCTCGGCCTCTACCCGGATCTCGTCGGCGGCAAGACCGGCTACGACTGGGACGCCGGCTGGTGCCTGGTCGAGGTCGCTGAGCGCGATGGGATGCAGATGGTCTCGGTCACCCTCGACGGCGTGCATGAGAACATGGACTGGTACGACGACAACGAGGTCCTGCTCGACTACGGCTTCGAGCAGCGCGCCAACCGGAAGGCCGCTCCGGCCACATGGGACGGCAGCACGGCGCTGTTCAGCGACCCGGACGTTGCCGTCCTCGACCGGACGACGACCGCCACCGCGAAGCTGGGCGGCGACCCGGCTGCCATCGGGGCCACTGATCCGAACGCGTCCACTACCCGGACGGACGAGGTTGCGGCAGGACCCAACCCTGGCGACGACACGGCGAATGCGGCAGGCACGACGGATAATGCAGCGACCGATGTATCTGCGGTGACGGCACAGACGGCGGACGTTGGAAACAGCGACGGCCCGGGCGACGGGACCGGCGCCATGATCGCCCGGATCGCGCTCGTCCTCGGTCTGACGGGACTCGTGGTCCTCGGCGCGGGGCTGCTCTACGCCCGGCTGAAGCCGCGTCGGACATCGCCCGCCGGAGCGCTCCGGTCGTCCAGTCCACCCATCGACGCCAGCCGGGCAGCAAACCGGTCAGAATCCGGCACACTACGACCGGCGGGCCGACCGGCGACCTCCGCTGCCCGCTCAGCCAGGCAACGGAAGGAATCGACGCGCCGTTGACAGCGCCGTCCGGGCGGCCCTATCCTACGTGACAGCAAAGAACACGCACTGATCAGGAAGCGACTCCCCACGGCACCCAGAGAGACGCGGTCATCGGCTGCGAGCCGCGTCAGTTGCCAGGGGACTTCGACACCACCTGAGAGCGAGCGGTACGCCGTCCCTGACGGCCGAAACCGTTCCGGTCCCGCCCCGTTACCGGCGCCAACGAGCGACCTGGCGCACCACGCGGGTCGAAACGGGGGTGGAACCACGTCGACCCGACGTCCCTTCGCGGACGCGGGTCTCCTTGTTTTTCCGGCAGCACCGAATCCGGCCCGGCGAGAACTGGCCGGCGAGAGGACCATCCCCATGACGGACACGATCGAAGTGGACATCCAAGCCAACCAGGATCTGGACGTCGAGATTCCCGAGGGCGACAGGAATGCCTTCTATCTCGCCCGGATGCGCCACTCGACGGCGCACCTGATGGCAGAGGCCGTCGCCGAGCTGTTCCCCGAGGCGAAGTTCGCCATCGGCCCAGCGATCCAGGACGGCTTCTATTACGACCTCGATCTGCCCCGCCCGCTGGCGCCCGACGACCTCGCCACGATCGAAACAGGGATGAAACGGCACCAGAAGGCCAAGGAGCCGTTCGTCCGCAAGGAGGTCAGCCGGGACGAGGCGCTTCGGCTGTTCGGCGACAACCCCTACAAGGTCGAGATCATCAGCGAGCTACCGGCCGACGAGACGATCTCGACATACCAGCAGGGCGACTTCCTCGATCTCTGCCGCGGCCCGCATGTCCCGGACACGAGCAAGATCGGCAAGTTCAAGTTGCAGTCCGTCGCGGGCGCCTACTGGCGCGGCGACGAGAAGCGGCCGATGCTCCAGCGCATCTACGGCACGGCCTGGTTCACGCAGCAGGAGCTCGACGACCACCTCGCCCGGCTGGAGGAGGCGCAGGCCCGCGACCACCGCAAGCTGGGCCGGGAGCTGGATCTATTCTCCGTGAGCGAGGAGATCGGGGCCGGGCTGATCCTCTGGCACCCGAATGGCGCGATGGTCCGCTACCTCGTCGAGCAGTTCGAGCAGCAGGAGCAGCTCAGGCGCGGTTACCAGCTCGTCTACACGCCGCACATCGCCAGCGAGAAGATTTACCAGACGTCGGGACATCTCGAGACCTACAAGGAGAACATGTACGCGCCGATCACCATCGACGAGGTCAATTACTATCTCAAGCCGATGAACTGCCCCGGCCACATCATGATCTACAAGAACCAGGTCCACAGCTACCGCGACCTGCCGATCCGGCTGGCCGAGCTCGGGACGGTCTACCGCTACGAGCGGTCGGGCACGCTCCACGGGATGCTCCGGGTCCGCGGCTTCACGCAGGACGACTCCCACATCTTCTGCACCGAGGAACAGGTCGGCGATGAGGTCGAGGGCGTCATCGCGCTGGCCGAGTACATGGCCGACATCTTCGGCTACGAGTTCAAGGCCTACCTCGCGACCCGACCCGAGAAGTGGATCGGCGACGAGGACGCGTGGTCCCGGGCGACCGAGACGCTGAAGGCGGCGCTGGAACGACGCGGTCTGCCGTGGAAGATCGACGAGGGCGGCGGGGCATTCTACGGCCCGAAGATCGACATCAAGTGGGTCGACGCGCTGGGCCGGGAATGGACGGGTCCGACGATTCAGGTCGACTTCAATCTGCCGGAGCGGTTCGACGTCAACTACATCGCCGAGGACGGCGACCGCCACCGGGTCGCGATGATCCACCGGACACTGCTCGGCTCGATGGAGCGGTTCGTCGGTGGGCTCGTCGAGCACTACGCCGGCGCGTTCCCGGTCTGGCTGGCTCCGACGCAGTCGGTGATCGTCCCCATCACGGACAACCAGATCCCGTTCGCGAACGAGGTCGCCCAGCAGCTGCGGGACGGCGGGATGCGGGTGGACGTCGACGACTCGTCCAACCGGATGCAGGCCAAGATCCGGACGGCGCAGCTACGCAAGATCCCGTACATGCTGGTCATCGGCAAGCGCGAAGCCGAGGCGGGTGCCGTCGCCGTCCGCCTCCGCTCCGGCGAGGACCTCGGCGCCACGGCGGTCGCCGACTTCCTAGCGATGGCGAAGGCCGTTATCGACACGCGGTCGCTCCACCTCACGGAGCCGCGCGGAGTAGCCACCGCCGCCGACCGATCACCGATGGGTGAACCGGTCGAGGTCTCGTAGGCGGGCCGCCGCACCGAACGATTTCCAGCGACGATCAAGGCTGGGAATCGGTCTGGCAAGGGTGAACTGGCTAACCTGAAAGAGTCCCCTCCCCCAGCCCCCTTACTGCCGTGCAGTTTCCGTCCGTCCGGGGGCGCTGGTCGTCCCGGGCTGACATCGCCATCACCACCGCCATGCGGGTAACCGCTGCCCCGCCCGGTCCCGCCGCGCCAGCGCCAACCGGCCCAGGTGCACCAGCGACAGCGTCCGCCGGTCGGGCCGCTCGTACCGGCGCCGCTGCCCCGACCGCACCACCCGCTGCCCCAGTACCACCAGCCACCAGTGCGCCAGGGCGCCAGGGCGATCCCGATCAGTAGCGCCGCCAGCCGCCGTGGCGTCCGCAGCCGGCTCTGCGTCAGGTGCCAGCCCCGCCGCTTCCCGTCCGCGAACATCGCCTCGATCTGCATCCGCTGCCGGTACCGCCGGACCGCCGATGCGCCATCGGCCAGGTCACTGACCAGCACCCATGGCTCAGCGTGGGCGGGGTCGACGTGGACCGTCACCCACCCCTCCCGCCAACCGGCCATCTTGTCGATCGCCCCTCGGACGTGGTGGGTCCGGACCCGACGGGGCGGGGCGGTCGGATCGGGCAGCCAGGTGGCCACCCGCCGCTCGGTGCCGTCAGGCAGGCGGATCAGGTGCGTCGTGTTGGCCGTCACCGCCAGCCGGAGCACCCAGTGCCAGCCCAGCCGCTGGCACTGGTCGATGAGGAACGGACTGGCCAGCCCGCTGTCGGCCAGCAGCGTGACCGCCCCGGCCCGGTCGGGGGGCAGAGCGGCGGCGATCCCGGTGAGCAACTCGGCCAGGACCGTCGGAAACGCCTCGGTCCAGGGCGTCTGGCCAGGGGCGACGTGCCAGCCAAGGGGCAGGGCGCGGTGACCGACGGCCAGGGCGACGACGACGGAGATGAAACGGAGATGAACTGGTCGGCGTGGTGAGTCAGGTCCAGGATCAGCACCGGTTGGGCGGGGGCGTGGTGGGCGAGCAGCGTGGGCAGGAGCGGGTCCCAGCAGACCTGGCGGGTCGCCTGGGTGTGCTGCCGGAAGCGGCGGAACCGGAGGGTGAGCGCCTCGCGGGAGCCGGGCAGTCCGGTCGCGTCGGCCACGGCGGGCAGCTGGACGGACTCGGCGAAGGTGAGCCCGACGGCGAGGGCGGCCAGGGTGGTCGGGGTGGTGCAGCGCAGCGTGGGCGAGAGAGTGTCGGTGAGCAGCTGGCACAGCTGCTGCTGGAGGGGCTGGCGAGACGACATGGCGGGCTCCTGCGGGTGGGGGCGGATCAAGCACCACCTCGCTCACAGGACGCGGGCCAGGTCGTCTCATCTTGGGAGCGGCGGATCAGGCCGGACCGCCATCTGCCACTCCAGCGTGTCCGTACACAACCTGCACGGCACTAAGGGGGTTTGGGGAGGGGTCTACTCGCTGCCACCAGGCCGCGCCGCCCCCATGACGCGTCCCCGCCGGATTGGCTATCCTTGCCGCCACGAGACCGGCCGGAATCCGCGCCGGGCCGGAGCGCCAAGGAGGCCCGTGCTGCCGTGACCGCGAGGAATCAGGTTCAGATCCGGAACGCCATCATGATCGCGGCCCTGGTCGTCCTGGCCACGGTGGGCGTGCTATTCGCCCTGAGCGTGATCGGCCAGGAGCAGTCGACGGCGACCGAACGTCCGCCCGCCACCGGCGCCCCGATCGTCTTCCCGACCAACGACGGGACCCGCTGACCGCACCCGCTGACCGCAAGGGAGCTGTCGCCGGCATCCATCGCTTCTTGACCGATGGGCAATACCTGGCATCCGGCGGGGCGAGCGGCATTGCCTGCTATACTCGCGGAACGATCAGCAACCTGACTGCTCCTGTGCGCTTCGATGGCTTCCAGCGTCATGCCTGACACTTCAGCCTGCCATCGTCGCCGTACCTGCCCCCAATCAACGCGGAGGTGACAACCAGGTGTTCCGCCCCCTCTCGGCCTTCTTCGGCCTGTTCAGCCGTGACCTCGGTATCGACCTCGGGACGGCGAACACCCTCGTCTATGTCCGGGGCAAGGGCATCGTCATCTCCGAACCGTCGGTCGTCGCGATCGACGCCAAGACCCGCCGGGCGATCACCGTCGGGATCGAGGCCAAGGAGATGATCGGCAAGACGCCGGCCTCCGTGATCGCGATCCGCCCGCTCAAGGACGGCGTCATCGCCGACTTCGACACCGTCGAGATGATGCTTCACTACTTCATCAAGAAGGTCCACATGCAGCGCCTGATGGCGCCGCACCCACGGGTCGTGATCGGCATCCCCTCGGGCGTGACCGAGGTCGAGAAGCGGGCCGCCAAGGACGCCGCCCTCTCCGCCGGCGCCCGCGAGGCCTACACGATCGAGGAGCCGATGGCGGCCGCGATCGGGGCCGGGCTACCGATCAACGAGCCGATCGGGTCGATGATCGTCGACATTGGCGGCGGCACGACCGAGGTCGCCGTGATCTCGCTGGGCGGCATCGTCGTCAACCACTCGCTCCGGGTCGCCGGGGACGAGATCGACGCCGCGATCGTCCAGTACGCCCGCCGCGACCACAACCTCGTCATCGGCGAGCGCACGGCCGAGAACGCCAAGATGGCGGCCGGGTCGGCCTACCCGCTGGAGGAAGAGGTCCGCGTCACCCTGCGCGGCCGCGACCTTCTTACGGGGCTGCCGAAGTCGGTCGAGATCTCGTCGGTCGAGCTGCGCGAGGCGATCAGCCAGCCGGTCAACACGATCATCCAGGTCGTGAAGACGGCGATCGAGGAAACGCCGCCGGAGCTCGTCGCCGACATCATGGAGCACGGCGTGACGCTGGCCGGGGGCGGCGCGCTGCTGCTCGGGCTGGACCGCCGCCTCCAGGCGGAGCTACGGATGCCGGTCTACCGCGCCGAGGACCCGCTGACGTGCGTGGCCCGCGGGACCGGGCGGGTGGCCGAGTCCCTCCAGCTCTACGAGCGGGCGCTGGCCGGTGGCCAGGAGATTCGCCGGGCGTCCTGACCCGTCGGTCAACCTGAACGAAGCCGAACCGGGGCATCCGCTGATGGATGTTCCGGTTCGGCTTTTCCCATCCATCAATCCGGCAGGAACGACGACATAAAACACCGGTGTGTCACTCGATCCTCATCACGGTGACCGGCGCTTACGTTTGTCATTGTTTGACACAGATATGGTGACGACCGATGAGAATCGATATAGAAATCAGGAGGTGGCCCGTGGCAAGTGTGCAGACCAGGGAATCGGACCAGACGCGGGATCGGCTTCAGCGGATCGCCGACACGCGGCATGAGCCCGTCGGGGTGATCGTCGAGCAGGCTGTCGAGCAGTTCGACAATACCCTGTTCTGGTCCACTTTCCATGAGCAGCTGGGCGCGCTTCGCTCCGACCCGGTCGCCTGGAGGGAGGTGAACGACGAGCTTCGCGAGTTCGACGGGACGTTGCTGGACGGGCTCGACGACGAGGCAGACGAGGCAGACGAGGCAGACGAGGCAGACGAGGCAGGCGAGGCAGGCGAGGCAGACGAGGCAGGCGAATTACCCTACCGTCGTATCCCACTCAGGGGGAGGTCTGGGTGGTGAATCTCAATCCCATCGTTGGCCACGAGCAGCGCGGCCAGGCCCGACCATGCCTCGTCGTCTCGGTCGACGCCCTCAACGCGGCCCGGTGGGTCGTCTTGATCGTGCCGATGACCAGCCAGCTGAGATTGCTAAACACCCGTGTCCGGATTCCCGCGGGGGAGGGTGGGCAACCGGTCGAGTCGGACATCCTGTGCGAGCAGATACGGGCCGCCGACATCCAGCGCCTGGGGAACCGGCTCGGGCGCGTCCAACGCACAACGCTCAAGGCGGTCAGCGACATGGTCGGCCGGCTCATCGCTGTATAGGGCGACTCTCCGCAGACAGACGACTGCTCCCGGACTGCATGCTCAGCCACGGATCATCTCCTGGCGGTGGGACCTCCGACATCTTCTCGGCAAGCTGCCGGAGGTCCCGCTGGCGGGACTGATCTACTGGGGATGACCGCCGGCGGTCATCCCGTCTCCAGCCGATATCCTGTGGTACCTGGCAGCCTCGCGTTTTGCTCGAAACAGTCCGTCAACGACTGGACACGAATTCGCTTCTCAGGCGCAGAGGCCTGCGTGCTACGCTTGGCGGCACCGCCAGAGTATCCGCCGTCGTTTGCGCCATAGGGTTGCTTATTCCAGTCCGTGCGTTCATGCAACCCAATCGGTTCCGAGAGGCGTCCGTGCTTAACTCGACCATCGGCAAGTCCATCACGCTCCTGCTGACGTTCGTCATCATCAGCGTCGGCGCGATCCTGCTCGACAACCGCGGCCTGCTCGACCCGGTCAAGCGGCCCGTCGAGTCGCTCATCTCCCCGGTCACCGGCAGCTTCAGCCGCGTCGCCCAGGGCACCGAGTCGGGCGCGGAGGCGGACATGGCGGCGATGACCGCCGAGCGGGACTACTACCGCTCCGAGTCGATCCGCCTCCAGAACGCCGCGGGCGAGAACACCCAGCTCCGCGAGCAGCTCGGCATCGAGCAGAAGTACGGCGACTTCGACGTCCTCTCGGCCGGCGTCCTGGCGCGGGATCCGAGCAACAGCCAGAAGTTCATCACCATCGACAAGGGCGCCGACGACGGGATGGCCGTCGGGATGGCCGTCGTCGACCCGAACAACTACGTCGGCCAGATCACCGAGGTCGGCCCGACCCAGTCCCGCGTCACCCTCCTGATCGACACGCAGTCCAACCCGCTCAGCGTCGAGATCGTCACCGGCGGCGACGGCATCCTCTACGGGATGTGGCAGGCCGGCGGCCGGGCCGAGATTCGCTACGTCAACATCGACGCGAAGCCGCAGCCGGGCGACGCCATCCTGACCAGCAGCGACGGCTCGACCCAGTCCCGCGGGGTGCCGGGCGGCCTGCTGATCGGCACGGTCGGCGGCACGCTCCAGAGCGACGCCCTCAGCGACGCCCTGACCGTACCGATCGTCCCGAACGCCGACTTCGACAACCTCGAGGTCGTGACCGTCATCCTCGGCCCGCTGCCCGGCACGGATGCGACCAACGTCGTCCCGTCCGGCGACCCGAGCGCGAGCGCCAGCCCAGCGTCGGACGGTCCCGCCAGCGCGGCCCCGGCGGACGGCAGCGATGCGGCCGGAGCTTCGGCCGGCCCGAACGCCGCGCCCACCGACGGCACGAGCGGCGACGCGCCAGACCCATCGCCGTCACCGAGGGAGTAAGCCAGACGATGCCGAAGATGTCCCTCCCCGACCTCCGCCTCCCCGACCTGCGCCTCGCCGCCGCCGTCACCGCCGCCCGCGTCACGTCGGCCGGGCTGCGCCGGGCCCATCGCGGCGGCACGGCCGCCCCCGGTCTCGTCGCCGACCGGATCGACCCCGGCCTGCTCGGCAAGCTCAGCGCCGACCTGCCCCGTGGCGTCGCCCTCGTCGCCGGGACGAACGGCAAGACCACCGTCAGCCGGATGCTGGCCGACATCCTGACCGCCGACGGCGCCGGCGTGATCCACAACCGGTCGGGCTCGAACCTCGTCCGCGGCGTGACGGCCTCCTTCGCCGAGCGGGCCGACCTCCTCGGCCGGGCCGGTGGCGACGCCGCCGTGATCGAGGCCGACGAGGCCGCCTTCCCGGAACTCCTCCGTCGGATCCAGCCCCGGATCGTCCTGCTCAACAACCTCTTCCGCGACCAGCTCGACCGCTACGGGGAGCTGGCGACGATCGCCCGCGCCTGGGAAGCCGCCCTCCGGACCCTGCCGCCGGACGCCACCATCGTCGCCAACGTCGATGACCCGCAGATCGCCCAGATCGTCAGCGGCTGCCGGGCGAAGGTGCTGTCCTTCGGGATCAGCGACCAGAACCGGGCCATCCAGCTGGCCGAGCTCCCTCACGCCGCCGACACGGTCCGGAGCCGGGCGACGGGCCAGCCGTACGTCTACGACGCCCTCTACGTCGGCCACCTCGGCGCCTGGCGGACGGCCGACGGCTCCGAGGCCCGGCCCCGGCTCGCCTTCGCCGGCGACCAGATCCGGCTCGACGGCGTCGAGTCGCTGGCGATGTACGTCGAGGTCGCCGGGCCACCCGCCATCACCATCTCACTGGAGGTTGGCGTGCCGGGCCTCTACAACGCCTACAACGCCCTCGCCGCGACGGCCGCCGCCCGCGCCTTCGGGGTCGAGTCGACCGTGATCCAGGACGCCCTGCGATCCTTTCGGGCCGCCTTCGGCCGGATCGAACGGGTCCAGCTCGATGGGCGGACGCTGACCCTGGCGCTGGTCAAGAACCCGACCGGCTTTAACGAGGTCCTCCGGATGCTGACGATGGGCGACGGCCAGCTCGCCCAGCCGACCCTGATCGCGATCAACGACCTCGACGCCGATGGCCGCGACGTCTCCTGGCTCTGGGACGTCGACTTCGAGCTCCTCGCCGCCGGCACGACTCCCCTGGCGACGGCCGGCATCCGGGCGCCGGACATGGCCAACCGGCTGAAGTACGCCGGTGTCGGGAACGAGCGAATCACGACGATTGACGGCGAGCTCCCGGCCGCGCTGGCGACGTTCGTCCGGTCCCTGCCCGAGGGCGGCAGCGGCTACATCCTGCCGACCTACACCGCCATGCTCGCGATCCGGAAGGCGCTCGCCGACCGCGGCGCCGTCGAGGCGTTCTGGAAGCAGTAGCGACCCGTCGCGCGGCCGGAGGCGCGGCCCGCGGACCGGATCGGGACCGCCCTGATCCTGTCAGTCCGTCAGCGAGTAGCGTCGGTCGAAGTCGACTGTCGCTTCGACACCGGCAGTAATCCGATCCGGTCACGTCCGATAGCCAGCGCCATGACGCCATGACGCGATTGGGAGAATCGAACGATGGTTGAGCGCCAGATCTCCTCGCTGACCCGTCGTCGCCTGTTTCAGGTCGCTGGGGCGCTCGCTCTCGGCGACGTTCATCGACCAGTGTCCGCCCTGGCGGGAACGACTGCCTCCGGTCTTCCGAGCAACGCCAGCCAACGCCATGCCCGCGCGCAGACCGGCCTGCTGATCGACGGAGTCCGTGAGATTTGTACGCGGCTGGCGGCTGGCGGCTGGCGTGATCTCCTCCTTGATGTGACGGGCAATGTCATGGACATCACCGCGGTCGGTCTCGTCTCGACCCTCCGGCAACCGCTGACGACGATCGACCGCATCGCTCCCGGCTTCGAGGATTTCAGCCTCGAAGGCGTGAGCGGCATCGAGCCCGGTAGCCCTGCCCGGAGCCTGCTCTATCACGCCCTGGCGTCCCCGAGCGTGTTCACCGACCGGGCTGGCGACGTCCTTTCCCTTTTCCCCACCCCCGCTGAGCTCGACACGGTGGAGAACTACGTCTACGGCGTTGTTCCGCCCTCGCTCGAAGCGATTCACGCGCAGGCCCCAGGCGCCCCGCTTGCCGTCGTGGTCTTCGCGCTCGAGTACCGGTCAGGTCCCCAGACCGTCCACGGAAAGCATGCTGATCTCAACTTTTCCCGTACCGGACATGCGCGGCTCGGCAACGTGGGCCCACGGTACGACGCGCAACGCCGCGCATTCCTGCCGCTGATCGCGGACGATCCGCACAGCTTCCCCGTCCAGCAGCCCGCACGTGCCACCCAGCTCCTGAGGGAGGACGGGCGAGTGACCGGAGTCGCGACAGCTGACATCACGGTGGCGGCGACATGGGTCGTCGATGCGGGTGGCGGCCAGCATTGGCTCGCCCGACAACTCGACATTCGAAGGAGATTCGCTTCACCGCGGTTGATCGCGCGCTATGGGTATGCGCGAGGCCCGTATCCGGTCCCGTACGAAGGACCCGAAATTCGGTCCGACGAGCATGGGTGGACGTGGACGGCTCAGGTTGCGACCGATCTGTACCAGTGGACCCGCCTGTCGTTCTCGGAGAACGATCCCGGTCGAGACACACCCCCGGCGGTCTTCCGCGCACTGACGGCGCTTGGCCCACCACGTGGAGCGGATGTACGTTGGCGGATCGTCGAACGACCGGCCGGTCGTGGGTATCTGTGCTCCGGTGACGCAGCGACGGTGCTCGACCCAGCCTCATCGCATGGCGTGCTGAGGGCGCTGATGTCCGGGATGATGGCCGGCCATGTGATTACGGAGTGCGAGCGCGGCGCGGTGCCGGCAGCTGCCGCCATCCGGGACTACCACGCCTGGATCATGAACCAGTTCGACACCGACGTGACGGCGCTCGGTGATTTCTATCGCTCGCTGGACAAGCCTCCGCATTGGGTGCTCCCGGCGACATCCCTAAGTACACTCAGCTCGTAGGATTCGGGGGAGTCGGCCAGCACGTCCAACGCTCACGCCGCCGCTTGCTGGCCGGATTGGTTGATGGGGCGTTGCGTCAGGCCCTCGTCAGGACGTCTCTGTGCTAGTCTTCCGGCCGACTCGACCAACTCGCAGCCGGGAAACGAACGAGCCTTCCCCGCCCTCCGTATCAGGCGGACGTTTCGAAGCGGTCGAGGGTCACGTCCGGCCGACAAGGGATGGTGTCACGATGATCCGCCGCTCACTCCTGTTCTCGGCGGCGCTGATCGTACCGACGTTCGCCAGATCGGGCTCGCTCGTCTCCGTGCAAGGGACGCCTGGCAGTCCTGTTCCCCAGCCGGTGAACCCATTCGCGGATCTCGACCTTCCCGAGCTGGCGATAACCGTGACCGCCGGCGCGATCGAGGGTCTCCCGCCCCAGCTCCCGGCAGGTCGGTACATCCTCTCCGTGACCGGCGCGACAGCGACGCCCGAGAGTGGGGTCGGATCGGGAGTCGTCTTTCTTCAGGTCCCATCCAACATGACCACCGATAGCCTGTTGGACGCGATTGCCGAGACCGCGGCCATGCCGGCCATGATGGACGAATCGTCGCCATCGTGGATGGTCAACACATCGGTCACCGGTGGCCCGTACGCCCGGAACGATGAGACGGTCTACGCCGTCGTCGACCTGGCGGCCGGATCCTGGGTCCTCTGGACTGAGGATCCGAATGCACCCCAGCGACCTGTTCCGGTTACCGTGACTGGCGAGGCGAGCTCTGATCCGCCGACCCCTGTCAGCGACGTCCGTATCGAACTGGACGAGTTCTTCTACGCCTTCAGCAACGACATCGCCGCCGGCCCGCTCATCCTCGAAGTCGCCAACGTCGGAACCCTGCCGCATTTCATCGCGCTGATCCGCGTCTCGGAGGACACCACCGTCGAAGACATTCAGGCCCTCGTCGCAGGAGCCGCAGGAGCCGCAGGAGCCGCAGGAGCCGCAGGAGCCGCAGGAGCCGCAGGAGCCGACGGAGCGCCCCCCGCGCCGGTGGGGAACCTTGCCGTCGCGAATGTGGAACAGGTGTTTGCCGCCGGCGATCAATCGGACGGCGTGACGGCGTGGTACGCGACATCGCTATCGGCTGGAACCTACGCCGCGGTCTGCTTCATGACCAGCTCGATCATCGATGGATCGCTGACGTTGCTCGGCGAGCAGGGAGCGTCGCATACGTTGATGGGCATGGTCGCGATCATCGAGGTCACGGAATCGAGAATCTGAGGGCGCTGGCCGGACGGCGAGGCTCCGGTCGCGAGCGATACGAAGAAGACGGATTGTGACCGGTTGACCCGTCATTCATCCAGCGTCCGAACCGCACTGCCGATCGGTTCTCAGAACCGGAGTGCATCCGTGGTAGTTGTGAAATGAGTTCGACGGGCCGGAACAACGGGTGGCCAACCCGTCGTATCACCGATTTAGGAGACACTTCATGGACCTGACGCTGGCCTGGCTGTACGGCCGGGAGATGAACATCTACGGCGACCGCGGCAACGTCCGCGCCCTGGAGCAGCGAGCCCGCTGGCGGGGCCTCGACGTGACGGTGCTCACGTCCGGGCTGGGCGATCCGATGCCGGACGCCGACCTCTACTTCTGGGGCGGCGGGCAGGACCAGGAGCAGGTCAACGTCGCCCACGACCTCCAGGGCGCCAAGGGCGACGCCCTCAAGGCGGCGGTTGAGGACGGGGCGGCCCTGCTCTCCGTCTGCGGCGGCTACCAGCTCCTCGGCCACGAGTACCGCCCGCACGGCGACGCGCCGCTACCGGGGATCGGCCTGTTCGAAGTCACGACCGTCGCCGGGCCGGAGCGCTTCATCGGCAACGTCGTCGTCGATTCCCCGATCGGCGAGCTGGTCGGCTTCGAGAACCACAGCGGCCTGACGACGCTCGGGCCGGGCGTCCAGCCATTGGGCCGGGTCCGGAGCGGCCGGGGCAACAACGGCCAGGACGGCACCGAGGGCGCGATGTACCGCAACGCGATCGGCTGCTACTTGCACGGCTCGCTCCTCCCGAAGAATCCGGTCCTCGCCGACTGGCTGCTGGGACGAGCGCTGGCCCGGCGTCACGGTTCCACAACACTCCCGCCGCTGGACGACACCATCGAGGTCGCCGCCCACGCCAACGCCGTCGGCCGCGCCCTCCGTACCTGACGAGCAGTCGCCGGGAAGCCATTGGGGCGGATCGTTCTCGCCTCCCTGGGCCCCGTCGCGGCCGAACGGAGACGCAGTCGTGGTGAGCAAGACGGGGAGCCGGGGAGGGGTCGGGGGTGGGGACCGTTCCGGGTCAACGAGATTCCCTGACAGCAAACCCGCTCCGCAATCGTTGCCTGTACGCACCGGTGTACGGACAGTGCCGCCACACCCGCGTGGTAGACTCCGGGCATCGCGAAACGGTCCCCCGTTGCCCTCACTGATCCGTCCCGCCTGGCACCGGTCCGTCCGCGAGACACGACGATTCGACGCCCACGCGATGACATTCGTTCAGACCGAGGTCGATCCTTGCCGTCCCGAGCCTGCTCCCAACCGTCCGACACGATCACCGGCGGCTGGCCGAAGACCCGGGGCGCGGACCGATGATCGGCCGCTTCCTGTTCGCCGTGCTCCTGATCGCCCTCGCGTTCGTCCAGGCGACCTTCGTCCCGGCCCTGTGGCCGCTGGAGGTCCAGCCGAACTTCGTCCTGATCCTGCTGATCGTCTGGACGGCGATCAACGGGATTCCGGCCGGGGTCGTGCTGGCCGCGATCGTCGGGGTCGTGCTCGACTTCCTGGCGTTGGACCCGATGGGCATGAACGGTCTGGCGCTGCTCAGTGCCGTCCTGATCGCCGGGTTGGCCCGGCAGCGGGTCCTGCGCTCGACGCTGCTCCTGCCGATCGTCCTGACGGTGATCGCGGCGATCGTGCAGCCGTTCGTCCTCGCGATCCTCGGTGGGCTGCTCGGGGCGGGCAACTACCCGACCCGCGAGACGCTACCCGTCCTGGTGCCGCAGGCCTTCCTGTGCGCCGTCTTCGTCACCCCGCTCTTTCTCGCGGCGAGCGCGTTCGCTCGCCGGTTCCCGGAGGTTCGCCGCTGATGGCCCGGCGCAGACGCATGGAGTTCCAGCGGACCGGTCGTGGCGGTCGCCGTGGTGGCGTGCCGGAGTCGTTCGACCGCGTCTTCATCTCGCGGCGGATGCTGCTCGCCAAGACCGCTGTCGTCGGCGGCTTCGCGGCGTTGGCTGGCCGGCTCGGCTTCATGCAGATCGTCGCCCACGACGCCGCCGTCGAAGACGCCCGCGGAAACCGCGAGTTCACCAAGTCGCTCCTGGCCCCGCGCGGCCTGATCTACGACCGCCAGGGCCGCCTACTTGCCAAGAACGAGACCGCCTTCCAGGTCGAGATCATCCCGAACGAGCTCCCGTCGGCCGAGACCGCCGGGGCCCAGCGCCAGCAGGTGCTGGATCGGCTGATCGCCGAGCTCCAGCTGCCCGACGCCCTCGTGATCGACCCCAATGACATCCCGAAGGACCAGAAGGACGAGGTCTACGCCACCATCGCCCACGCCCGTGGCCGCGAGGACATGGACGTCGCCGCCTCCGTCGAGGCGATCAAGACCGCCGAGAAGCAGAACTACCTCATCCTGCTCGACGACGATCTCTCGATCGACGACGCGGCGAAGTGGCGAACGAAGTGCCGCTCGACGGCCGGGCTCAAGGTGATGAGCCTGCTCGACTACCAGCTCGGCAACACGCCGCCGGACTCGCGCAACGCCGTGATCGTCAAGACCGACGTCGGCCGCGAGATGGCGATGAGCATCGAGGCCAACAAGCTCGACCTGCCCGGCGTCCGGATCGACGACTCCGTCCTCGTCCGCCGCTACCCCGGCGGGACCTCGATGTCCCATATCCTCGGCTTCGTCGGCCCCGTCAGCGAGGAAGAGATCGACGCCGACGACAACAAGAACGATGCCGGTGTCCCGCTCTACGGGAACAACGACCGGATCGGCAAGGACGGCCTCGAGAAGGCGCTGGAAGAGACCCTGCGCGGCCAGAAGGGCCATCGGGTCATCCTGCGGGACGCCATCGGCAACGAGATCGGCATCGCTCCCGGCAGCGAGGACTTCAACCGCGAGGCGACCGCCGGCGACAGTGTCACGCTGACAGTCGACCTGGAGTTGCAGACGGCCGCAAGCCGCGCCCTGAAGAGCTTCATCGAGTTCAGCACCGACGACCGCAAGGCCAAGGGCAATGACAAAGACAAGCAGTGGTCGACATCCGGTGCCGTCGTCGCGATGGACCCGCGCAATGGCGAGATGCTGGCGATGGTGAGCTACCCGCAGTTCGACAACGAACTGCTCACCAAGGGTATCTCGGGGGCCTTGTGGACGCAGCTGACCGACCCCGGTTCATCGCGTCCCTACTTCAACCGCGCGATCGGTTCGGCGCAGCCGCCGGGCTCGACGTTCAAGAGCTTCCTTGCCACCGCCGCCCTTCACGAAGGAACCCTCCACCCGGATGACACGTTCGTCTGCACGGGAGGGCTCGGTCTTCCATTGGCTGGTGATCTCATCCATTACAATCCGCACCCTTGCTGGTGGTCGGCCGGGCACGGAGCGCTGGCGCTGGATGACGCGCTGAAGACCTCCTGCGATGTGTACTTCTATAACGTGGGAACCGGAACCGTTGAAGATCTCTATTACGTGGATTTGTCGTACCCGAACGGCTCGAGCGGACCGGTGACGGGAGAGGAGAAAAAGACCTTCTCAGGTCTTGGCATCGATCGCATTCACAAGGATATGACCGAGAAGTTCTGGTTTGGGGACTACACCGGCTTCATTCTTGGTGGCGAGGCCACCGGGCTCATTCCAAGCCAGGATTGGCTCTTCGAGACGCATAACGGCGAAGGTTGGAACGCGGGGCAAACAATCATCACCTCGATCGGACAGGGATTCGTGCAGGTGACTCCTCTCCAGATGGCGGTGAACACCGTTGCACTGGCAAACGGCGGAACGATCTACACGCCGGTAATCCTTCACGAAACCATCAAGGGAATACAGGTCGGCGAGGGAACCCCCGAAGCCGAAGGAGAATCCGAACCCATCCATGAAGCGTTCGACCCTCTCCCCCCGCTTCGCAAGCTTGACTTCAAGTCCGAGCATATCAACCCGGTGCGGGAGGGAATGCTCCACGTCGTCAATGACTTCATCGGACCGGATGAGATGCTGAACGGCTCCACCAGTGCGGTCGAGCTTGCTAACCGCACCTACTCGACCGAACTCGCCTGGCCCAGAACCAATCCGCCGGGGACTGCCGAAGAAGACCGAATCCTCGTCGCCGGCAAGACGGGGACCGCCGAGGTCGAGGCAAGCGACGAGAACATCGTGGACATCGACGAGAAGACAGGCAAGTACAACAACCAGCACGCGTGGTTCACCTGCTTTGCGCCCTATGACAAGCCTGAGATCGTCGTTTCCGTCCTGCTCGAGTACGGCGGCGAGGGCGGCACGTACGCGGCGCCATGCGCCGATGCCGTGCTCCGGGCCTACTTCGAGACGACGGGCCGCCGGAAGCGTGACCAGATGGTCGATGACCGCGGCAAGCAGCGGCTGGTCTCCGTCCTGAGCAAGGACAAGGAACCGGTACGCGATATCGAGACGGCCGAATCCCTGGCCTGGTTCAAGCCGGGTGACACGTTCGACACATCCGGTAGCCGCGACTGAGTCCAGCTCGCGAGGCGTCCACTATCTCTGTGCCTGGCCCGCCGTCCGCGAGCCGGGCGCCGTCATGTTCCGAGCAAAGCGTAGGAGACCACCACGATGACGACCGCCGAGCGCATCCCACCCGAACTGACGCTCGAACTCCATCACGTTGGCATCGTCGTCGGCGATCTGGATACGGCGGTCGCTCGCTACCTCTCCCTCGGGTTCGCGCCAGCCGACCGGAAGGTCGTCGCGGATCAGGGCGTCGAGGTCGCCGCCTTCCACGCCCCGCCGGGCTACGTCGAACTGATCTCCCCGCTGGACACCGACGGCGCCATCGCCCGGTTCCTCGGCAAGCGCGGCGACGGGATGCACCACGCCGCCTACCGGGTCGACGACCTCGCCGCCGCCCTCGACCGGCTCGCCGCCGCCGGCGTCCGCCTCATCGACCGGACGCCCCGCGTCGGCCTCCACGGCTGGCGCGTCGCCTTCATCCACCCCGAAGCCTGCGCCGGCGTCCTGACCGAACTGGTCGAGGTCTGACGGGAAGGCTGGTCAGCCGTCCACCCATGGGTTGACGATAGGAAGACCGACCGGTCCGAAGTGCTTGAGATCGCGGGTCACCACGGTCAGACCATAAACCGAAGCGGTCGCCATGATCCCGGAATCGAGCTCCGGAATCTTGCACCCTTTCGCGCGTGCCTCCGCTCGAATCTCGGTCCACCGCTGAGCAATCAGCCGACCGACGGGAATGATTCGATCCTGAATGATGTCCCGGAGGTCCCGAGCGAACCACTCCTCGATCCGGGTTCGCCGCTGCCCGACATCCTGCTTCTCGATACCGTAGATGACCTCATGATAGGTGAGCACGGAGATCGCCAGGTCTGCACGGGGTTGGGCGTACATCCAGTCCATCACCTGATCGGCCGGAAACGGCTTCGACCATTCCGAGATCACGTTCGTATCGAGAAGGTATCTCTTTGCGAGGACGATCCGTACAGGGTACGCCGGCGCTCACGGTCCTTTTCCAGCCGCTCACTCCAGGCATCGAATTCCTCATCGGAGACGTCGCTCACCCACGCGAGCGGATTACGCGTCTCGGATTCGGCTTCGTCCAGATCGACGTTCGCCCACCGTTCCGTATTCATCCGCTCGAGGACATCGGCCAGCTCTTCGTCATGTCCCTGACTGGCGGACGGTGGTTCTGTCTCGCTCAGGCGACGTCGCCACTCCTCCGCCGAGACGATGACGAATGTCTCCCCGTCCCCGGGGACTTCCTGTGGTCCACCGGTCCTCGCTTCGTCCAGCACATCGCGCAGGTGCCGCTCCGCGTCTTCGATGGACCATCTCTTCGCGACCATGCTGCCCCCTCCTGTTAGTGAAGTATGAAATGCCATTCAGCCGTTCGTTTTCGTCTTGAAGCGTGGGCCCCCACGGAACTAGTCGAGGTCTGACCTGTGCTCTGTGAGCGAAGTCAATCGACAGGAGGGACCATCTCGTCCCAAGGGTTGAGGACAACTGCTCCAAGTCCGCTGAAATCCTTCACGTTTCGCGTGACCACGACCAGTCCATGGACAACGGCTGTTGAGAGGATCGATGAGTCGGCGAACGGCAGCGTTCGCCCGGCCCTCCTTGATCGTGCCCGCAGACTCGACCAGTGAAGGGCTACGGCATCATCAAGTGGAACGACCCGATCCTCGATCAATCTGATGAACTCGCCGTGATACCAGCGCCAGAGCAGATTCGCCTTTCGCCCTGGTGGAAGGATCTCGATGCCGTAGTGAACCTCGGCAAGGGTCATCGCCGAGACCGCAAGGTCGGGGGGTGGTTGGCGCTGGAGCCATTCAACGATCTCGGTCTTTGGCTGTACCTTTGACCATTCAGAAACGACATTGGTATCGATCAGGTATCTCATTGGTCACCGGCATCGGAAGCTTGGGTTCGACGCGTTCGGGCCTCATCCATCCGCTGCTCCCAGGCGTCGACCTCCACTTCCGACATCTCTTCGACCCACGCGAATGGATTGCGGAATTCCCGATCGTTCCAATCCGATCGACCCTCCACTGTCAGTTGCTGCTGGCGATCCAGGAGCGCTTCGGGTTCTTCGTCTGGCCTGACCGCATTGTCGGATCGCCGACGACGCCAATCCTCAGCCGTGACGACGACGAACAATTCATCGTTTCTCGTCATTTCCTGCGGGCCGTCGTCCTTGACGCGATCGAGCATGTCGTCGAGGTGGCCATTCACATCCGACGTCGTCCAACGCTTCGCTACCATCGCTTCGCCTCCCGTCGTCACACCGCGTCTGGACTCATTGTATTGCGTGCTGGGGCCGTCGCTGGCCGATCAGGCTCCGATGTCGTCGTTCGGCGTAGACTCTCCCCGATACGCCGACCGCACCCCGCAACGAGGCCGCCGATGACTGACACCACCCGCGAGACGCCCCGCGACACGCCCGCTGCCCGACCGCCGAAGCCCGCCCCGCCGCCCGTTACGACCGACTCCGGCTACGAGATCGAGCCGGTCTATGACGCGTGGGACGGCGAACTCGGGGAGCCGGGTGCGTACCCGTTCACCCGCGGCGTCTATCCGACGATGTACCGTGGGCGGCGCTGGACGATGCGCCAGTACGCCGGCTTCACCTCGGCCGAGGAGAGCAACCGGCGCTACCGCCTGCTGCTGGAGCGAGGCCAGACCGGGCTCAGCGTCGCGCTCGACCTGCCGACCCAGCTCGGGATCGACAGCGACGACGACCGGGCCTTCGGCGAGGTCGGCCGCGTCGGCGTCCCCGTCAGCACGCTCGACGACATGCGGCGCCTGTTCGACGGGATCGACCAGTCGACCGTCACGACCTCGATGACGATCAACGCGCCCGCCTCGGTGCTCCTCCTGATGTACCAGATCGTCGCCGAGGAGCACGGCGTCGACCCGAAGACGCTGGGCGGGACGATCCAGAACGACATCCTCAAGGAGTACAGCGCCCGCGGCACCTACATCTTCCCGCCCCGCCCGTCGATGCGGCTCGTGACCGACTCGTTCGCCTACTGCGCCGAGCACCTCCCGAACTGGAACACGATCTCGGTCAGCGGCTATCACATCCGCGAGGCGGGCGCGACGGCCGCCCAGGAGATTGGCCTGACGCTGGCCAACGGGATCGCCTACCTCCGGGCCGCCGAGGCCGCCGGGCTGCAAGTCGACCAGGTCGCTCCCCGGATGAGTTTCTTCTTCGCCATCCACAACAACCTGTTCGAGGAGGTCGCCAAGCTCCGGGCCGCCCGGCGGATGTGGGCCCGGATCGTCCGGGACGAGTTCGGCGCGACCGACCCGAAGTCGATGATGCTCCGCTTCCACAGCCAGACCGGCGGCGTGACGCTGACCGCCCAGCAGCCGCTCAACAACATCGTCCGCGTCGCCTACCAGGCGCTGGCGGCGGTCCTCGGCGGGACGCAGAGCCTGCACGCCAACGGCTACGACGAGGCACTCGCCCTCCCGACCGAGACGGCGGCGACCATCGCCCTGCGGACCCAGCAGATCGTCGCCGAGGAGACCGGCGTCGCCGACACGGTCGACCCGCTGGGCGGCTCGTACTTCGTCGAGGCCCTGACCGACGCGCTGGAGGCCGGGGCGCAGGGATGGCTGGACCAGATCGCCGAACAGGGTGGCGCGGTCGTGGCGACGGAGCGCGGCTTCGTTCAGAACGCGATCGGCGACAGCGCCTACCGCAAGGAGCTCAGGCGCGAGCGTGGCGAGGACGTCATCGTCGGTGTCAACCGGTACGTCAGCCAGGGTGACGAGGCGACGGTCCCGATCCAGCGGATCGACCAGGACGCCGTCGCCCGGCAGATCGCCCGGACGACGGAGTACAAGGCCGCGCAGGACGCGGCAGCCGTCGGCGCCGCCCTCTCGGACGTGGGGGCGACCGCTCAGGGCACCGCCAACCTTCTCCCGCCGATGAAGCGCGCCCTCCGGTCGGGCGCCACCCTCGGCCAGGTCTGCGACGCCCTGCGCGGCGTCTTCGGCGAGTACCGGGCCAGCTAGAGCGAGGATCGGACGGGTTGTCCGCCGCCTGATTGGCCGTCCGCTCTCGCCTGACGGCGATGCCCGGCCCTGAAGGGACCGGCTCAGGAACGGCGCAATGCGTCATGAACGAGTCGTTCAGCTCAGCCGGCGATGGGTCGGACAACGTTTCTGAACACCGCTGTAGCATGCGTCAGGCGTCAATCGCCGCAATGTAGTGGTCGATTCCGGCGCAAGTACGCTCTCCTCCTTGGGACTCATCGCAGCCGACGATCGACTGAAGCCGATCGGAGCGGCACGAGTCACCACGGGCTGGGGGTGGGGACTGTTCCGGGTCAGCCAGCTGACGCTTGACAAACCATAAGGGCGGCATCCAGAGCGCCGATGACACGGCCAGCGAATTGCGCCGGCGACATCCTGCGTGCCACCATACCGCCGCATCCGACCAGGTCTGACTCACGTCCGCCGACATCCTGCACGCCGCTCGACCGGGGAGTTCTGATGACCGACAACGCCACGATCGCGTCACTGTTCAAGGCCTACGACATCCGCGGGGTCGTCGGCAGCGAGCTCACCCCCGACATCGCCTACCGGATCGGACGGGCGATGGTCGAGTACCTCGGGCCCACCAGCGTCGCCGTCGGCCGCGACATGCGGCTCTCGGGCGAGGCGCTCTCGGCCGCGCTGATTGACGGCATCCGCGACGCCGGCGCCGACGTGACGGACCTCGGCCTCGTCAGCACCGACGCCCTCTACTTCGCCGTCGGCCGCTACGGCTTCCCAGCCGGGGTGATGATCACCGCCTCCCACAACCCGGCCGAGTACAACGGCTTCAAGATCTGCCGCGAGGAAGCCCGGGCGATCTCGATGGATGAGGGCATCGGCCAGATCCGGGATCTGGTCATCGCCAACGACTTCGGCGAGCCGACCGGCAGGCGCGGCGACGCAACCCAGCGCGACGTCCTGGCCGACTTCGCCGCGTTCATGCTTGGCCAGATCGACCGCTCGGCGATCCGGCCGTTGAAAATCGCGATCGACGCCGGCAACGGGATGGCCGGCCGGATGACGCCGCCGGTCTTCGAACAGCTGCCGATCGAGGTCGTCCCGCTCTACTTCGAGCTCGACGGCACCTTCCCCAACCACGAGGCCAACCCGATCGAGCCGGAGAACACGGCCGAGCTCCGCCGGGTCGTCGTCGAGCAGCACTGCGACATGGGCGTCGCCTTCGATGGCGACGCCGACCGGATGTTCCTGATCGACGAGAAGGGCGACTTCATCGGCGGCGACATCACGACGGCGATGGTCAGCATCTCCATGCTGAGCAAGAACCCCGGCGCCTCGATCGTCTACAACCTCGTCTGCTCCCGCAGCGTGCCGGAGACGATCGAGCGCGACGGCGGCACCGCCATCCGCAGCCGGGTCGGCCACAGCTTCATCAAGGCCTTGATGCGCGAGCGCGACGCCGTCTTCGGCGGCGAGCACTCCGGCCACTTCTACTTCCGCGACAACTGGTACGCCGACTCCGGTCTGCTGGCCTGCCTCAAGGTGCTGGAGCTGGTCTCGATCGCCAACCAGCCGGTCTCGACCGTCGTCGAGCCGATCGACACCCGCGCTCGCTCCGGCGAGATCAACACCGAGGTCGTCGACCCGGCCCGGGTCCTGCGGACGGTCGAGGAGCACTACGCCGCCGAGGGCGCGGTGATCGACCACCTCGATGGCCTGACGGTCGGCTTCCGGGACTGGTGGTTCAGCCTGCGCTCATCCAACACGCAGCCGCTGCTCCGGTTGAACGTCGAGACCGACGACAAGAACGCGATCACGCGGCGCACGGACGAAGTGCTGGCGATGGTCCACTCCTGATCCAGCCTGTACCGAACACGCAAGCACGACCGGCACCGACCATGGCGCCGGTCCGAGGTTCCCATGCAATCACATCAGCCCGTCGTCACCACGTTGGAACCGTTCCCGCTCGACCCGGCCTTCGGTCCGCCGGTCCCCCTCCCCGGTCTCGCTCCCGGAACGAAGATCGAGATCGTCAAGCTCGACCCGGCCGGCCAGCACGTCGTGACCTATCCCGGCGTCATCCTGCCCAACCCGGACCAGCCGGACTGGCTGATCACCGAGGCGCGGTGGGTCAAGCGGACCGTCGACCTCGGCGGCCTGACCTTCCACACCGGCGACCGTCTGATCGAGATCTTCTCGGCCCGGTTCCCGTTCAACTGCTTCGCGGTCCACGACCCGGAGACCGAGGAGCTGCGCGGCTGGTACGCCAACGTCACCCACCCGGCCCGAATCGAGCTGGGCGACGACGTCCCGAGGCTGATCTGGCACGATCTCTTCCTCGACGTCATCGGCACCCCGGACGGCTACCTCTCGCTGCGGGACGAGGACGAGCTGGCGGCGTCAGGATTGGAGCAGATGGACCCGGCCCTCCATGCGGCCATCAACCAGGCCGCCGAACATGTCCAGGGACTGGTTTCCGCCCGCCACTTCCCGTTCAGGCTTGGCGGCCGCTAGCCGATCGGTATGGTCGTTTCATCCGATCGGGCTAGTCCACGTGTCTGAGTGGCAATCCTCCGGTACTATGGAGAGCGCAGATCGTCGACCGCGCGAGATGCATCGCGTGCGATGCATCTCGCGCACGGAATCGTCGTACCGAC
>JAABUS010003467.1_pt1 | contig 25565 bp, 24 predicted proteins | sample 5560161 | NCBI WGS metagenome assembly JAABUS01 (sample SAMN10711885, study PRJNA513376) | rock metagenome | isolation source: Antarctica rocks | place: Antarctica: Victoria Land, Trio Nunatak nord | collected 2016-01-04
GTGGGCGCATCTGCTCGGCGCCATCCGCCCAGGCCGCGGGCTCGCTGCCGGCCTGGCGCTGCCGTGCGCCGAGGCCGGGATGACGACCCTGCGCCTGGCCGGGATCAGCACCGCCGTGGCGCCCGGCACCCACGCCGTGCTCGTCCCCGACGGCGCCGGCTGGCACCGCAGGGGTGGCCGGCCGCGCGTGCCCGACATCACCCTGCTGCACCTGCCGCCCTGCAGCCCCGAGCTGAACCCGGTCGAGACCGTCTGGGCACACCTGCGCAGCAACATGCTCAGCAACCGCGTGTTCGATACCTGCGACGACATCACCCTCGCCTGCTCCGACGCCTGGAACTGGCTCGCCGCACAGCCCGACCGCATCACCTCAACCCGAACCCGAACCCGAACATGGGCATGGGCATGGGCATGGGCATGTGCATGGGCATGGGCATGTGTTACCCAATGAAGCCGTGCGTGTAAGGAAGCAAGGCCAGAGCTCTGCCCTGGACCCGCCAGGGGGAGCCCCCCTGGACCGGCGCAATTTAAGAAAGGCCCAAGTCCCGGGTTTCCAAAGGCGAGCCTTTGGCGGGGTCCAGGGGCAGGGCCCCTGGCCTTCCTTCCCTACGCCAGCATCTCCCGCACCATCCTGGCCGCCTCCGGGCTCCCCCAGTCCGCCGAGCCCTCCAACCGCCCGCGCTCCATCCCGTCCGCCCCCACCAGCACCGTTGTCGGCAGCCCGGCAAGTCGCAGCGCGTGCACCGCCTCGCTGCCAGGGTCGAGCAGCACCGGCAGCCCCTCGATCCCGTGGTTGCGGAAGAACGGCGCGACCGCCCCCGCCCCGCCGCGATCCGCAGAGATCGGCAGCACCGCGATCCGGTCCGCCTCCAGCGCGCGGGCCAACAGCGCCAGCGACGGCATCTCCGCCACGCACGGCGCGCACCACGTCGCCCAGAAGTTCAGCACCGCCCCGCGCCCGTTCGCGCCCGTGTAGTCCGCGACGCGCAGCACGCGCCCGTCCTGCGCGGTGAAGCCGAACGCGGGCAGCGGCGCCGGCGGGTCCATGCGCGCCATCCCGGCCATGCCGCGCAGCCCCGGGGCGTCGGCCTCGCCGCCCACGCCCGAGATCTGCCCCTGCGCCGCCGCCGGCGCCACGCGAAGCTGCGCCAGTTTGCGCCCAACGAGCGCGCCGAGTACCGTCCCGCCGGCCGCCAGCACGGTGCGGCGCATGATCCGAGCCATGGTGCGTATGTCCCCTGATGCAGAGCGCGCCCCCGGCGCCCCCACGCGCGGCCCTGGCGCAGCCGACCCCGGCCCTGCGCCGCGCAGCACCGATCCGACGCCTCCGCCAGGCCCCGGCGCAGCTCAAGAGTGTCGGCAGCCTCCCGTCAATGTCCAGGGGGGCAATGTCCAGGGGAGTGATGCTTGTGGAGCCCCCCCACCAGCCGACGCCAACGCCCAGTGGGGCGGCCGCTTCGCCGGCGGTCCGTCCGCGATCATGCAGGAGATCAACGTCTCCGTTGGCTTCGACCGCGCCTTGTGGCGCCAGGACATCCGCGGCTCGCTCGCCCACGCCGCGATGCTCGCGCACACCGGCATCATCGCGCCCGAGGACGAGGCAGCGATCCGCGGCGGCCTTGGCGCCATCGCCGCCGAGATCGAGGCCGGCCGCTTCGACTGGCAGTCGGCGCTGGAGGACGTGCACATGAACATAGAGGCGCGCCTGTCCGAGCGCGTCGGCGACCCCGGACGCCGCCTGCACACCGCGCGCAGCCGCAACGACCAGGTCGCCACCGACTTCCGCCTCTGGGTGCGCGACGCGATCGACGCCCTCGATGCCCAGCTCGCCGACGCCATGCGCGCCCTGGCCGAGCGTGGCCTGGAGCACGCCGCCGATCCGATGCCAGGCTTCACCCACCTGCAGACCGCGCAGCCCGTGACCTTCGGCCACCACCTGCTGGCCTACGTCGAGATGCTGGCCCGCGACCGTGGCCGCTTTGCCGACACGCGGCGTCGCCTCAACGAGTGCCCGCTCGGCTCGGCGGCGCTCGCCGGCACCTCGTTCCCGATCGACCGCGCGATGACCGCCGCCGCCCTCGGCTTCGACCGCGCGAGCGCCAACTCGCTCGACGCCGTCTCCGACCGCGACTTCGCCCTGGAGTTCCTCGCCGCCGCCTCGATCTGCGCCGTCCACCTCTCGCGGCTGGCCGAGGAGATCGTGATGTGGTGCTCCGCCCCGTTCGGCTTCGTGCGCCTGTCCGACGCCTTCACCACGGGCTCCTCGATCATGCCGCAGAAGCGCAACCCCGACGCCGCAGAGCTGGCCCGCGCCAAGACCGGCCGCATCGTCGGCAGCCTCGTGGGCCTGCTCACCGTGATGAAGGGCCTGCCGCTCGCCTACGCCAAGGACACGCAGGAGGACAAGGAGGGCGTGTTCGACGCCGCCGACGCCCTCGCGCTTGCGCTCGCCGCCATCGCCGGCATGGTGCGCGACCTGCGGCCCGACACCGCGCGGATGCGGGCGATGGCCGGCTCCGGCTACTCCACCGCCACGGACCTCGCCGACTGGCTGGTGCGGGTGCTGCGCCTGCCGTTCCGCACCGCGCACCACGTCACCGGCCGCCTCGTGGCAAAGGCGGAGGCGCGCGGCGTCGACCTCGCGCAGCTCACCCTGTCCGAGATGCAGGCCGAGGAGCCGGGCATCACCGCCGACATCCTCGGCGTGCTCACCGTCGACGCCTCGATCGCCTCGCGCACCAGCCACGGCGGCACCGCGCCCGCCAACGTCTCGCGCGAGGCCACGCGCTGGCAGGCCGCGCTGGCCGCCGGGGCGCACGCCGCGCCACCAGCCGCCGCCTCACCCGGACCCGCCCCACCCGGACCCGCCGCATGACGGCCCGCGCCCGGTGGCTGGCGGCGCTGCTCGCCCTCGCCGTGCTGGCGGGCTGCGGCAAGAAGGGCGCGCCGAACGCGCCGGGACCCGCCGACCAGCTCACCTACCCCCGGATCTACCCGACCTACTAGGAACCGGCGATGCCGCAGGCCGACACGCCGCCCGAACCGCCCCAGGCCGCCCCGCGTGCCGCCCCGCGTGCCGCCCCGCCGGACCCTGCGCCGCCGCCTTCGGAGGACGCCGGCGCGCCACGACCCGGGCTCGACGCGATCGGCCTTCGCCTCGGCACCGACAAATCCTCGCGGCACCACGACTTCCTGCGGCTCTACGAGTCGTTCCTCGCCCCCTTGCGCGACCGCCCCCTGCGCATCCTGGAGATCGGCGTCTGGGCCGGCGAGTCGCTGCGCACCTGGGCGGAGTACTTCCCGCACGCCCGCGTGGTCGGCGCCGACATCAACCCGGCCGCGGCGCAGCACGCAGGCGGGCGGATCGCGGTCGAGGTCGCCGACCAGTCCGACCCCGCCCAGCTCGCCGCCCTGTCCGCCGCGCACGGGCCGTTCGACCTGGTGATCGACGACGGCTCGCACGTCTGGACCCACCAGATCCTGACCCTGCGCACGCTGCTGCCAAGCGTCGTGCCCGGCGGCTTCTACGTGGTCGAGGACATCGACACCAGCTACGGGACGCTGGCCGCGCAGTACAACGGCGGTGCCAGGGTCTCCGCGGCGGAGTACCTCAAGGCGATGTCGGACTACCTGCTCGGCGACCGCTGGACCGACCTCGACGCGGAGCCCGACGCCTTTGTCCGCGCCTACGCCCGCAGGCTCGACTTTATCGCGCTGGCCCGGCGCACGGCGATCCTGAAGCTGCGGTAAGGAAGCAAGAGTGGGCTCTGCCCAGACCCGCCGGGGAGAGCCGCCCTTGCACTGGCTCCATTTAAGCAAGGCAGATCCGGAGCGGCTCGCCCCTGGCGGAGTTTGAGGCCCATGCCTGAAGGCGGAGCCTCAACCTTCCTTGCCTCGCCCGATTCCGGTAGCATCCGCCTTGCCACGGAGGACGCCGCCATGCCGAGCCCCGCCCCGACCCTGCGACGTGCCTGCGTGCTCCTGCTGGCAGGGGCGGCGCTGTGCCCGGCCCGCGCCCAGGTCGTGGCGCCGCCGATGGTCAACGCTCCCGGCGCCGGCGCATTCGGCAGCGGCCTGTCGGGTCCCGTCCCCGTCCTCGGCCCGGCCCCGCAGGCGCAGGCTCCGACCCCCCCGCCCCGTGCCCAGAACCTCGACATCTACGGCGTGCCGTTCACCGAGGTGCAGCGGGGCGGCCTGCCCTACACGCCGCCCTACACCGGTGGCCCCCGCCTGCGCTAAGTCAGAAAGCAAGGCTGGGCTCTGCCCAGACCCGCCAGGGGCGAGCCGCCCCTGGACCGGCTTCACTTAGTAGTGGATTCCAAAGGCGAGCCTTTGGCGGAGTTTGAGGCAGAGCCTCAACCTTCCTTGCTCCCGTGCTTCCCAGCCGCCGGCCTTGTAGCCGACGCACCCGACCCGTTATCTCTGGGCGATGCAGCCGAGCGCGCACGACCCCGCCACCGACCCGAGCCCCGCCGAGCTTCTGGCGGCGCGGCCCCACCTTGCCCTGCACGCGATGGACGGCCTGCTGCTGGAGGGCGCCAGCCTCGCCGCCATCGCCGCGGAGCACGGCACACCCTGCTGGGTCTACGGCGCCGCCACCCTGCGCGCCCGCGCCCGCGCGTTGCATGCCGCCTTTGCCGCAGCCCGCCTCGACGTCGCGGTCCACTACGCCGTCAAGGCCAACGACCACCTCGCCATCCTGCGCCTGCTGCACGAGGAGGGCTGCGGCGCCGACGTGGTCAGCGCCGGCGAGCTGCTGCGCGCCCGCCGCGCCGGCGTGCCCGCCGCCGACATCGTGTTCTCCGGCGTGGGCAAGACCGATGCCGAGCTACGCCTCGCAATCGCCGAGGGCATCGGCCAGGTCAACGTCGAGAGCGCGGAGGAGCTGGCCGCCCTCTCCGCCATCGCCGCCGCGCTGGGCCGCACGGTGCGCGTGGCGCTACGGGTGAACCCGGATGTCGACGCCGGCACCCACGCCAAGATCGCCACCGGCCGCGCCGGCGACAAGTTCGGCATCGCCCACGACGAGGTCCCTGCGCTGTACGCCCGCGCCGCCGCCCTGCCCGGCCTGCGGCCCGTCGGCCTGGCCGTGCACATCGGCAGCCAGATCGCCGCCACCGCGCCGTATCGCGCCGCCTACGCCCGCGTCGCCGCCCTGGTGCGCGCGATCCGCGCCGCCGGCCACGCCGTGGAGGTTGTGGACTGCGGCGGCGGTCTCGGCATCTCCTACCGCGACGAGCCCGCCGGCTCCCCCGCCGCGCTGGCCGGGGTGCTCGCGGCGACGCTGGGCGAGCTCGGCGTGCGACTGATGGTCGAGCCGGGCCGCTGGCTGGTCGGCCCCGCCGGGGTGCTGCTCAGCGCCGTGGTGCGCGCCAAGCACACCGGCGGCCACCGCTTCGTGGTGCTCGACGCCGCAATGACGGAGCTGGCCCGCCCCGCGCTCTACGACGCCTGGCACGCCATCCTGCCGGTCTCCGCCGTGGACGCCGCGAGCCCCGCGACCCCCGCCGATGTGGTCGGCCCGGTGTGCGAGAGCGGCGACATCCTCGCGCGCCAGCGATCGCTGCCCCCTCTCTCGCCCGGCGCGCTGGTCGCGATCCTGGACGCAGGCGCGTACGGCGCGGTGATGAGCTCCACCTACAACGCCCGGCCGCTGGCGGTAGCGGTGCTGGTCGAGGAGGGGCATGCCCACCTGATCCTGCCCCGCGCACCGCTGGAGTCGCTGTGGGCGCGCGACATCCTGCCGTCGCGGGCGGCGACACCCCGCCTGCGCGTGCTCGCCGGGCGCGGATGAGCGGCGCCCGGGACGGCACGGGCGAGACTGACGCCCGGACCGGCAGCGGCGTCACCCCCGCCGGCCCGCCGCAGGCCGCGCCCCTGCCACGCGCCGCCTTCGACCGCCTGCGCTACAAGCGCCAGCAGGCCCGCGCCGTGCTGTGGCTGGAGCGGGTCTGGCCCGCGAGCTGGCCCGCCGCCTCGCTGCTTGGCGGCTACGGCGCGGCGGCGATGCTGGGCGCGGTCGCCCTGCTGCCCCCCGCGCCGCACGCGGCCCTTACGATCGCGATGCCGGCCGGCACCGCCCTGCTGCTCTGGCGCGGCCTGCGCGCCCTGCGGCTCCCCGGCGCCGACGAGGTGGACCGCCGCCTGGAGACCGCCTCCGGCCTGCGCCACCACCCCCTGCGCGTGCTCGCCGACCGCCCCGCACAGGCCGCAGGCGGCGCCGCGCCCCCGGACCACGACGCCGACCCGCTGTGGCGCGCCCATCTGGCCCGCGCGGTGTCGCAGCTCCACCGCCTGCGGGTCGGCGCGCCGCGCTCCCTACTGGCCGGGCGCGACATGCGGGCGCTGCGGGGGCTGGTGCTGGTCGGGCTCGCCGCCTCGCTGGTGGTCGCCGGCCCGGAGGCGGGGTCGCGCCTCGCCGCCGCCTTCACCCCCGCCCTGCCGCCGGGCCCCGCGGTCGCGGTGCCGGTGCTGCAGGCCTGGATCACGCCCCCGCCCTCGACCGGCCTGCCGCCGATGTTCCTGCACCCCGCCAGCCCGCCCGCCAGCGTCACCGTGCCGGCCGGCTCGAAGCTCCAGCTCAGCCTCACCGGCGGCAGCGCCGCGCCGAGCCTCACGCTCGGCGACGCCACCCAGCCCTTCGCGGCGCTCGACCCGACGAGCTGGCAGGCGGAGCGGCTGCTCGACACGGGCGGCCTGCTCACCGTGCGCCGCGGCGGCGGCCAGGTCGCGGCCTGGTCGCTGAACGTGGTGCCCGACGCCGCCCCCGTGGTCGCCTGGGCCACGCCGCCCGGACCCGTCACCGGCGAAGGTGCCCGCGCCCGGGCCGACACCCGCACCCGCCTGCCCTGGCGCGTGTCGCACCGCTACGGCGTGGCGTCGCTGGTGGCGGAGCTGCGGCTCGGCGCGCGGCCCGACGACCCGGCGGTGGCGGTGCCGATCCCGCTGCCCGGCGCGCCGAAGGACGCGCACGGTACCGCCGCGCCCGACCTGTCCGCCAATCCCTGGGCCGGGCTGGAGGTGTCCGCCGTGCTGGTCGGGCGCGACGGGCAGGGCCTCGCCGGGCGCAGCGACGTCGAGCACTTCACCCTGCCGGAGCGCGCGTTCCAGAACCCGCTGGCACGCGCCCTGATCGCCACCCGGCGCCGCCTGACGCTGGACCCGGAGCATCGCGACCCGGTGGTGGCCGACATCCAGGCGCTGGCCGACGTGCCGGCCGCGTTCGGCGACAGCCTGGGCACCTACCTTGGTCTCAGCACCATCGCCACGCTGCTGTCGCAGGAGGACGGCCCGCCCGACGCCGTGGCGCAGGCGCAGTCGCGGCTGTGGGAGATGGCCCTGGCGCTCGACGCCGGCGCCGTGGAGCGCACCGCGCGCGTGGTCGAGCAGGCCCGCGAGCAGCTCCGCCAGACGCTCGACGACATGAAGCGCGACCCGGCGCAGCAGGCCGACCCGAAGCGGCAGGCGGAGCTGAAGGCGCGCGTGGACGCCATGAAGGAGGCGATCCGGCAGCATCTGCAGGCGATGCTGGAGCAGGCACGCAAGGACGGCACGCTGCAGCCGAGGAACCCCGACGCGCAGCACGCCGACGTGCGCGACCTGGACCGGATGCTGCGCGAGATGGAGGACGCCGCGCGGCAGGGCCGCATGGACGAGGCCGAGCGCAAGATGGACGAGCTGCAGAAGCAGATGCAGGCGCTCGACGACGCCGCGAAGCAGTCCTCGCAGCAGGCCCAGGACGGCAGCGAGAAGGGCGGCAAGAGCGGCGGCAAGGAGGACTCCGAGCGCGCGCAGACCGCCAGGGACGCGGTGCAGGACCTGCTCAAGCGCGAAGGCGGCCTGCTCGACCACGCCCAGGGTCGCGACCCGGGGCACGACCCCGGGCGCGACCCCGGGCGCGACCCCGGGCGCGACCCCGGGCGCGACCCCGGGCGCGACCCCGGGCGCGACCAGGGCCAGGCGCAGCGACGCCAGGGCGAGCCCGCGCCCGGCCGGCAGGACGCCCGCGACGGCGCCGCGCCGCAGCCCGGCCTCCCCGGCCAGCAGGGCGGCACGCCGGGCGGCGACCCGGGCCAGCAGGCCGGCCAGGACGGCACGGCCGGTGGCGGCAGGGGCCAGCCGCCGCACGACCAGGCGCAGCGCCAGCCCACCCGCCCGCCGGCCCACGCCGCGCCGCCTCCCGCCCAGGCCGCCGCGCCTCCGCCCTCGCCACGCGACGCGGAGGGCAGGGTGCAGCGCGCCATGCGCCGGGCGCTGGGCGAGCTGATGCAGCAGTTCGGCGACTCCGCGGGCTCGGTGCCCAAGAGCCTCGGCGACGCCGACCAGGCGATGCAGCAGGCCGAGGACGCGCTGCGCGCCGGCCACGACGACGACGCCCGCGAGGCCGAGCAGCGCGCCGTGGCCGACCTGCGCAAGGGCGGCCAGGAGATGGGCCAGACCATGCAGCGCCAGTTCGGCCTCTCCGACGCCAAGGAGGGCAAGGACGGCCAGCAGGGCGACGGCAAGGGAGACGAGGCCCAGGAGGGCGGCACCGGCGACAGGCCGGGCAAGCCCGGCCGCGCGAAGCGGGTGCAGCGCGACCCGCTCGGCCGGCTCACGCAGGACGGCGGCCACGGCATCGGCGACGGCGACGACGTCCACGTCCCCGACCAGGCGGAGCAGGCCCGCTCGCGCGACCTCCAGGACGAGCTGCGCCGCCGCGGCGCGGACCGGGCCAGGCCGCAGGACGAGCTGGACTACATCGGGCGGCTGCTCAAGCCGTTCTGACAGTAAGTGAAGGTTGAGGCTCTGCCTCAAACTCCGCCAAAGGCTCGCCTTTGGAATCCACTACTTAAGAAAAGCCGGTCCAGGGGGGGCTCCCCCCTGGCGGGTCTGGGCAGAGCCCAGCCTTGCCGGTCGCTCCCAGGGGCGTCGGCACGACTCCCCTCACGCTCGATCCATGCGCCACGCCCGCCTACCGCCCCAGCGTCGGCAGCCCGAACAGGCGGGTCGCGTCCACCTCGAACAGGGCACCGACAAACAGCGCGTGGGTGTCGTTGCCGGTGGGCGCGGCGGAGCCTGACTGGTCGGGATGGGATATGAACTGCAGGAACGGCTTGACGGTGAAGCCGGGCGCGACCGCCAGGCCGTAGTTCACCTCGTAGGAGATCTCCGACCGGCTTGCCTGACCGCTGGTCGACTTCGCCAGCACGCTGTCGACGCGCTCCGTGACGCGCGGATTCACGCCGAGGAGGCTGACCGCCAGGCCGGCCGTGTCGTTGGGCCGGCCGGGGACGAGCCCCTTGCAGTAGGTCCCGGCGAAGACCATCCGCTGGACGTTCGGCTGACCGCTCGTCGCCCAGTTCGCGCCGCCGAACAGGGTCACGCCGCGGTCGGATGCATCCGGGCGGTAGAGCATCTGCTGGGCCTGGACGTAGACCTGGCTCAGGCCGTCGTCCGTCCTGGACGGCCCGCCGGACTGGACGCGGTTGCGGCCGGCCGCGTTCAGCAGCGGGTCGGCATAGCGGCCGGTGTCGTAGAAGCCGCCCACGTCGAAGGCGCGTGGGTAGCGTTCCTGCTGGGCCGTCGTCCGGTAGCCGAGCTGGGCCGGGAGTGTCGCGCCGGACGCGTAGTTGAGGCCCCAGTCCCGCCCGGGAAAGCCGCTGTGGCTCGTGGTGCTCAGGACCGGCTCGTTCTCGAAGACGCCGATGTTCGCGTAGAACGCTCCGGCGATCCGCATCTGCGCGATGGCCGCGTAGGATGACGCGGGGTAGGGCGGGTAGCCGCGGTCGAAGGTGTATGCGGCGGGCGTCCTGCACAGGCTCGTGATGAAGGTGCAGTAGAGTTCCGACCCGTCGAACTGGGTGTAGGCGGGGATGCGGCCGACCCGCAGGTTCAGGCGCTGGCTGAACAGGCTCTGCTCGTACGACAGCTCGTTGAGGCGGAACGCCGGGCCGACGCCGGCGAAGACGCGGTTGTTGAGGTAGGAGCTGCCTGAGAAGTTGGCGAAGGACTGGCCCTGGATGTCGGAGGCGAGGAAATGGACGACCCCGCCCGGGATGCTGACGATACGCGCCATGTCGAGGTCGAAGCCGATATCGGCGAAGCCCTCGAAGGACCCGGCGCGCCTGATGCCGCCGCTCGCGTTGCCCAGCGGCTCGGCCAGTTCCCTGCCGACGAGGTAGACGCCGCGATCAGCCAGAGTCCGCCCGAAGTCCGCGCCGAGCGACTGCAGGTTGACCATGTAGCCGCCGCTGGTGCCCGGAGAGATCGGTGACGGCGGCGGCTCGATCGGGACGAGAAGCGAGGGCGCGGACGTGCCGGACGTGGACTGGGTTTGCGCGGCGACCGGTCCAGGCCCCAGAGCCAGGGCCGCGAGCACCAGACAGCAGGCACGCCAGCCCGCACCGGCCCGGCAGCCCCGGACATCCTGCCGCTCCGGTCGGTCGCCGCGGGCTGGGCGTATCGGCGAGCGGGTCACGCGGCTGCAACGACCTGCCCGGTGCCGGCACCGTGGTGTCGGCTCATGGCTGGGATCATGGCTGTCCGCCTTGCGCAATGCATGGCTCGACTTCCCTGGTCGCGGATCGCTGCGTCAGCATACCAGACACTCAGGCGGCCTTGCTAGCGGAACGCTGCATCCCGCACCACCGGGTCTGTCGCCCTCCGTCACTGCGCCGCAGCGTGATGGTGACGGGCATCGAGCGCCCCTTGATGTGACCGGTGAAGCAAGCAAGGCTGAGGTCCCGCCTTCAAGCACTGGGCCTCAAACTCCGCCAAAGGCAGGCCTTTGGAATCCAATACTTAAGAGAAGCCGGTCCAGGGGGGGCTTCCCCCCTGGCGGGTCTGGGCAGAGCCCAGCCTTGCTTTCTTGCCTGCCCGGTCAGGGCCCCGCGTGCATCCCCAGCGCAGCATACAGCCGTATGCTGGGCGGCCAGGCGCGCTGCACCTCCGCCCGGTAGGCGATCGCCGCCCAGACCAGCGCCGTCAGCACCACCAGGCTCGCCAGCCAGCCGACCCAGGCGGTCTCGCGCCCCGCCGCGCCGAGGCCGCGCCCCCGCCCTTCGTGCGGCGGCAGCAGCACGTCACGCCAGGCCTGCCTGTCATCGGAGTCCTGCGGCACGGCGGGCAGCGCGTCCGGACGTGCCGGCGCCTCGTCCTGCGGAGCATCGAAGCGCGAGCGGCCCGCGTCCGGCGCATCGAAGTCCGGCCCATCGAAGTCCGGCACGCCGAGGACATCCGGTCCGGCGGCGTCCGGCGGAGCCGCGTCGGGCCACGCCGCCCGCGTGTGGACGGAGGGGAGAGGGGCCACGGTGGGGTTGCCCGGCTGCCATTCCCGCAGGCAGCGCACGCAGCGCACGCTGCGGCCGCCACCCAGCAGGGCGTCCGGCACGTCGTAGCTGGCGGTGCAGGCCGGGCACATGATGCGCATCGCGGCGAAGTGTTGGCCAACCCCACACGCCTTGGCAATGCCGGCTCTCGCCTCGCCACAACCGGTGGTGCGCCACGGCTACACTCACCCGCCCTCTTTCCCGCCGGCACCCGCTATGATGGCATGACGCCGCGTTGGGCACGCAGTGGCCCGATGGGCGCGGCAGCGGCGCGAACGGGGGAGCAGGGGGCATGGTGCGGCTGGAGCAGGTGGGGCTGAGCTACGCGGCACCTGGCCTGCGCGCCGGCGCGCGCGGCGCCGCGCAGGACGCCGTGCTCGACGACATCAGCTTCGCCGTGCCCGCCGGCGGGTTCCGCTGGCTGCTCGGCCCTTCCGGCGCGGGCAAGTCGAGCCTGCTGCGCCTGCTCACCCTGGCAGCCCTGCCCTCGCGCGGCCGGGTGCACCTGCTCGGCCACGAGATCGGCCCGCACCGCACCGCCTCGCGCCGCCTGCTGCCCCGGCTGCGGCGCAGGATCGGCGTGGTGTTCCAGGATTTCCGTCTGCTGCCGCACCTCTCCGCGCACGACAACGTCGCCCTGCCGCTACGCCTCGCCGGCCACGACGAGGCCGAGGTCGCAGCCGACGTGGCCGACATGCTGGACTGGGTCGGGCTGGGACGCCGCGCGGCCGCCCGCCCCGCCCAGCTCTCCGGCGGCGAGCAGCAGCGCGTGGCGATCGCACGCGCGGTGATCGCCCGCCCGGAGCTGCTGCTGGCCGACGAGCCCACCGGCAACCTCGACGACGCGCAAGCCGTCCGGCTGATGCAGCTCCTCGGCGAGATGCGCCGGCGCGGCACCACGATCCTGGTCGCGACCCACAACGAATCCCTGGTCGAGCGCCACCCCGCGCGCGCGCTGCGCCTGGATCGCGGCCGCCTGGTCGCCGATGCCTGACGCCCGCGACAGGACCAGCCCCGTCAGCGTGCCTCCCGTCCGGCGCGGCGGTGCTGCGTCGCGAGCGGCAGGACGGGGCCGGTTCGACGCGCTCGGCATGCGCCGCGCGCTGTCGGACCGGCTGCTGCCCGGCCTGGTCGCGGCGATGGCGTTCCTCGCCGCGCTGGCGCTGGCGGGCGCGGTGGCGGCGTCCTCGCTGGCGTCGCGCTGGCGGGAGGGCGCAGGCGCGATGCTCACGGTGCAGGTGCCGGACCCGCTGGCGCCCTCGGCCACCGCGGTCGCGTCCAGCCGGGTGGACGCGGTGCGCGCCCTGTTGCGCGAGCGTCCGGCGGTGGCCTCCGCCCACCTGCTCGGCGAGGCGGAGCTGGCGGAGCTGCTGCGCCCCTGGCTCGGCGCCGGCGACACCCTGTCGCTGCCGCTGCCCGCGGTGATCGAGGTGCGGCTGCGCGCCGGCGTCGACCCGGACGAGCCGCACGGCACGCCCGATGCGCCGCGCGGCGGGGCGCAGGCACCACCCGCCGCCGGGGCGCAGGCCGCCGGGACGCCGGGCACGCTGGCGGCCCGGCTGGCACAGGCAGCGCCCGGCACGCTGGTGGAGCGCAACGGCGACTGGATGCGCCGCCTGGCCGCGCTGGCCTGGTCGCTGCAGGCCTGCGCCGCGGTGGCGCTGGTGGTGGTGGCGGGCGTGGCGGCGGCGGTGGTCGCGGTGGCCACGCGCGCGGGGCTCGCGGCGCGGCGCGACGCGATCGAGATCGTGCACGGCCTCGGCGCCACGGACAGCTACATCGCCGGCCGCTTCGCCGCGCGCGCCACCCTGCTGGCCAGCCTGGGCGCGGCACTGGGCGCGCTGGCCGCGCTGCCGGTGCTGCTCGGGCTGGCCTCGCTCACCGCGCCGTTCTCGGCCCCGCCCGCCGCCCCGCCCGCCCTCGCCGCCTCCGTCCTGGCGCCGCCCGCGAGCGCGCTGGACGCCCTGCCGGCCGCGATCTGGGGCGCGCTGCCGGCGCTGCCCCTGGTGGCGGCGGCGATCGGCTGGGCCACGGCGCAGGCCACGGTGCGCCGCTGGCTGCGACGCCTGCCGTGACCCTCGACCCCGCCCGCCCCGAGGACCACCCGGGCGCGCCGCCGTCGGGGCCGCGTGGCGCGCGGCACGCGCCCAGGCCCCTGGCCCGCCTGGCGCGCCTGGCCGCGGCCGTCCTGCTGGGCGCAGCGCTGGGCTGGGGGGCGGGGCTGGCGTGGTTCGTCCAGACCGCGATGCAGCCGGGCGAGGCGCCCCCGGTCGCCGACGGGATCGTCGCCCTGACCGGCGGCGCGGGGCGGATCGAGGTGGCGCTGCGCCTGCTCGCCCAGGACCGCGCGCGGCTGCTGCTGGTCTCCGGCGTGGCGCCCGGCGCGGAGCTGGCGGAGATGGCGCGCCGCGCCGGGGTGGACCCGGGAAGGCTGGCGCCGCGAGTCACCCTCGGCCGGCAGGCGCACACCACGCTCGGCAACGCCGCGGAGACGGCCGCCTGGGCGCGCGCCAACGACGTGCGCTCCCTGATCGTGGTGACCGCCGGCTACCATATGCCACGCGCCCTGGCGGAGATCGCCCGTGCCCTGCCGGAGGCGACGCTCTACCCGGCCGCCGTGCTGTCCACGGCGCCGCGCGAGCACGGCACGGCCACGCTGCGCCTGCTGGCATCGGAATACGTCAAATGGCTGCTGGTCCGCTCGGGCCTGTCGCGGCAGTCGATCTGAGACCGGCGGCCCCACTGCGAGACAAGCGAGACAGGAAGCAAGGTTGAGGCTCTGCCTCAAACTCCGCCAAAGGCTCGCCTTTGGAATCCAATATTTAAGTCAAACCGGTCCAGGGGGGCTCCCCCCCTGGCGGGTCTGGGCAGAGCCCAGCCTTGCCTTCTTGCGTGCCAACAATCCCGCCCTCTGGCACGACCAAGGATCATGCAGGCCCCGACCGAGCAGCTCGCCGTTCAGAATGGCCGCAGACTCGCCCTTGCGTCCTTCTGCTCCACGTGGTCGCCGAAACCCGGCCCCGACCCGGTGAATACTGCCAGACGGGCGGGAATCGTGTAGGCGATCGGCGGTAGCCCCTTCGCCATCACGGTCACCGCTAGGCTCGCAGAAAACAAGCTCGTTAACACCATCTCCAAACTCATCCCATCCTCCCTTTCGTTAACCAGTTGTTAACATTTTTTGGAACAATGTCAATTTATTTAGACAATACAGCGTGGCTGTTCGCGCCCACCGTGCGGCCTGTCTTCCCATGACCGCCAAACCCATCCGGCGAATCGCCTGCCCGCCACCCGCGGCGCGGGCGAGCCGCCGCGCCCACCCGTCCTGCCCCGCCATCGCTTTCCCTCGCAGGCCCGCGTCGTGACCTTCCCCGAGGCGATCCTCGCCGCCCAGCGCCAGACCGGCGCCGCGAGCCCGCCACTGCGCGAGCGGCTGACGACCCTGGCCCGGCTCGATGCGATGCTGCTGCGCGATCGCGAGGCCTTTGCCGCCGCGATCTCCGCCGATTTCGGCAACCGCGCGCGGCCGGAGACCATGCTGTCCGAGCTGGTGCCGCTGCGCGCCGCCATCGCCCACGCCCGCCGCCACCTGGCCCGCTGGATGCGCCCGCGCCGCCACCCCGTCGCCCTCGCCTTCCAGCGCGGACGCGCCTGGGTGCGCACGGAGCCGCTCGGCTGTGTCGGCATTGTCTCGCCCTGGAACTACCCGCTGCTGCTGAGCCTCTCGCCACTGATCGACGCCCTGGCCGCCGGCAACCGGGTGATGCTCAAGCCGTCCGAGCTGACGCCCCGCTTCTCCGCGTTGCTGGAGCACAGCCTGGCCGCCACCTTCCCCGCGACGCAGGTCGCCGTGGTGCAGGGCGGGCGCGACATCGGCGAGGCGTTCGTGCGCCTGCCCTTCGACCACCTGCTGTTCACCGGCTCCACCGGCGTCGGCCGCGAGGTGCTGCGCGCCGCCGCAGAGCGCCTGACCCCGGTGACCCTGGAGCTGGGCGGCAAGTCGCCGGTGGTCGTGTGCGACGACATCGACCTCGCCCGCGCCGCCCGCATCGTGGCAGTTGGAAAACTGTTCAGCGCCGGCCAGACCTGCATCGCGCCGGACTACGCCCTGGTGCGCGCCGACCGCGCCGAGTCGTTCGCCCGCCTGGTGGCGCAGGAGGCGGCGCGGATGCTGCCGACGCTCGCCAGCCCCGACTGCACCGCGATCATCACCGACGGCCACCTCGCCCGCCTGCAGGCGATGCTGCGCGAGGCCGAGGTTTCCGGGGCACGTCTGCTGCGCCACCCCGAGCCCGATGACGCGACGCAGCGCCGCATGGGCCCGGTGGTGGTGCTCGATCCCTCGCCCGACGGCGCGCTGATGCGCGACGAGATCTTCGGCCCCGTCCTGCCGGTCGTCGCGGTGCGCAACCTCGACGCGGCGCTCGCCTTCCTGGCGCCGCGGCCGCACCCGCTGGCGCTGTACTGCCTCACCGACGACGCGGCGACGCTGGAGCGCGTGCTCGACGCCACGGTGTCGGGCGGAGTGGCGGTGAACGCCACGCTGCTGCACTGCGCCCAGCCGTCGCTGCCGTTCGGCGGCCGCGGCCCGTCGGGGATGGGCGCCTACCACGGCGAGGACGGGTTCCGCCGCTTCTCCCACCGCCGCGCCGTGTTCGCCGCCGGCCGGCTCAACGGCGCGATGCTGCTGACGCCGCCGCACGGGCGCGCCATGGCGCTGCTGCTGCGCGCCCTGCTGCGGGGATGACCACCCCGTCGCGCGGGCCACCCGCCACGTCCCGGCCTGTGGACAACTCTGTGGGCGAGCAGCCCGACGTCCGTACCGCCAGGTCGCCGAGCCGCTCGTAACATCCTGAAGCATTACGGTTTTTTCACGCGAGCGCGATGTCCCGAGCCTCCGCCGGATCTCGCACTCCTGGGCAAGAGGCTGTTTTTGCAGGATTCCTTTCCCACGCAGCTTAGTGCCGGTCACGTGACTGGGCGAAGACGCCTTGCAGCGCTGGCAGCAATCGGCCGCCTGTGGACAAGATCCCCTTGGAACAGCAGGGTTATCGCAGACCTGGGAACGCAATCCGGGCAGGCAGGCGAGGCTGGGCTCTCCTTGCGCTGCCCATTCCAGCAGCCCAGGCGGGCTGTTGGAACCTTCGGGCAGCTCCGCCCAGACCCACCCGGGGTGACAGGCCTTTTCCCGGCGGCACGGCTTCCGATATGGTCGGTCCTTGCAGCACGACGTGCGGGGCTTGCCGGTTGCGGCGACAAGCGGACATCGTTCGCGCCCTGGGCCTCCGGATGAGCGGGTAATGAGCGACAACGACAAACGCGGCGGCGACAATCCGAACACAGGCGTGGTGGTCAAGGCACGGCCGAAGACGCGCAAACCGGCCATGTACAAGGTGCTGATGCTCAACGACGACTACACGCCGATGGAGTTCGTCGTGCACGTGCTGGAGCGATTCTTCCAGAAGACCCGCGAGGAGGCGACGCGCATCATGCTGCACGTGCACAGGCGCGGCGTCGGCGTGTGCGGCGTGTTCACCTACGAGGTCGCGGAGACCAAGGTGACGCAGGTCATGGACCTGGCGCGGCAGAACCAGCACCCGCTGCAGTGCACGATCGAGAAGGAGTGAGCAGACGGCGCCGGCGGGCGGGAAGGTTGAGGCTCTGCCTCAAACTCCGCCAGGGGCAGCGCCCCTGGACCGGCTCTCCCCGGGTTGCGCCGGGCCCAGGGGCGGTTCGCCCCTGCCTTGAAGCAGGGGCGGGTCCGGGCAGAGCCCGGCCTTGCTTCCTTCACGTCGTATCCATGAATGGCGCGTAAGGTGGGTCTCCCTGGTATACGGCAGCGTGATGCTCATCTGAGGAAGGCATCACTAATTCGCTTCCCGCACACCGCATCCTTCGGCACCATCCTCGTCCAGGACGGTCCGGCCATGCGGCGGGCCGAGCGTGAAGGAGCGTATCGCTATGCTGTCACGTAACCTGGAACAGACGCTGCACCGTGCGCTGTCGCTCGCCAGCGACAGGCACCACGAGTACGCGACCCTGGAGCACCTGCTGCTCGGGCTCGCCGACGACACCGACGCCGCCACGGTGCTGCGGGCCTGCGGCGTCGACCTCGACAAGCTCCGCGTCGAGCTGAACGAGTTCCTGGAGAAGGAGCTGTCCGGCCTGGCCACGGATCGCACCGGCGAGCCCAAGCCCACCGCCGGCTTCCAGCGCGTGGTGCAGCGCGCCGCGATCCACGTGCAATCCTCCGGCCGCGACGAGGTGACCGGCGCCAACGTGCTCGTCGCTCTGTTCAGCGAGCGCGAGAGCCATGCGGTCTACTACCTGCAACTCCAGGACATGACCCGACTCGACGCCGTCAACTTCATCAGCCACGGCATCGCCAAGGCACCCGGCCGCGGCAACGGCCGTCCGACCGCCAGCGGCTCTCCCCCGTCCGAGGGCGGCGGCGAGTCCGAGCGCGAGGAGAAGGGCGGCCGGCGCGCCCAGGACGCGCTCAGCACGTATTGCGTGAACCTCAACAAGAAGGCGAACTCGGGCAAGATCGACCCGCTGATCGGCAGGGACAGCGAGGTCGAGCGCACCATCCAGATCCTGTGCCGGCGCACCAAGAACAACCCGCTCTACGTGGGCGATCCCGGCGTCGGCAAGACCGCGATCGCCGAGGGCCTGGCCAAGCGCATCGTCGAGGGCGACGTCCCGGAGGTGCTGGCCAAGAGCACGATCTACGCGCTCGACATGGGCGCGTTGCTCGCAGGCACCCGCTACCGCGGCGACTTCGAGGAGCGGCTCAAGGCCGTCGTCACCGAGCTTGAGGCGCAGCCGACGGCGGTGCTGTTCATCGACGAGATCCACACCGTGATCGGTGCGGGCGCGACCAGCGGCGGGGCGATGGATGCGTCGAACCTGCTCAAGCCGGCGCTGGCGCAGGGCACGCTGCGCTGCATCGGCTCCACGACCTACAAGGAGTTCCGCAACTACTTCGAGAAGGACCGCGCGCTCGTGCGCCGGTTCCAGAAGATCGACGTCGCCGAGCCCTCGATCGAGGACACGGTGAAGATCCTGCGCGGGCTGAAGACCAACTACGAGAAGCATCACAAGGTCCGCTACACCGACGAGGCGATCCGCGCCGCAGTCGAGCTGTCCGCCAAGTACATCAACGATCGCAAGCTGCCGGACAAGGCGATTGATGTGATCGACGAGGCGGGTGCCTCCAGGATGCTGCTGCCCGAGGGCAAGCGCCGCAAGACGGTGACGCTCAAGGACGTCGAGGACATCGTCGCCAAGATCGCGCGCATCCCCCCGAAGTCGGTCAGCACCGACGACAAGGAGGTGTTGCGCAACCTGGAGCGCGACCTGAAGTCGATGGTGTTCGGCCAGGACAAGGCGATCGACGCCCTTGCCGCGGCGATCAAGCTGTCCCGTGCCGGCCTGCGCGACGCGGAGAAGCCGATCGGCAACTACCTGTTCAGCGGCCCGACCGGCGTGGGCAAGACCGAGGTGGCCAAGCAGCTCGCCTCCACGCTCGGCATCGAGCTGATCCGCTTCGACATGAGCGAGTACATGGAGCGGCACAGCATCAGCCGCCTGATCGGAGCGCCGCCCGGCTACGTGGGCTTCGACCAGGGCGGCCTGCTGACCGACGGCATCGACCAGCACCCGCACGCGGTGCTGCTGCTCGACGAGATCGAGAAGGCGCACCAGGACCTCTACAATATCCTGTTGCAGGTCATGGATCACGGCAAGCTCACCGACCACAACGGCAAGACGGTGGATTTCCGCAACGTCATCCTGATCATGACGACCAATGCCGGCGCCTCCGACATGGCCAAGGAGGCGATCGGCTTCGGCCGCGACGTGCGCGAGGGCGAGGATGACGAGGCGATCAAGCGCCTGTTCACCCCCGAGTTCCGCAACCGTCTCGACGCGACCATCGGCTTCGCCGGGCTGACGCAGGAGATCGTCGGGCGTGTGGTCGAGAAGTTCGTGATGCAGCTCGAGGCCCAGCTTGCCGACCGCAACGTCACCATCGAGCTGTCCTCGGCGGCCAAGGAGTGGCTGGCGGAGCGTGGCTACGACCGGCTCTACGGCGCGCGGCCGCTGGCCCGCGTGATCCAGGAGTACATCAAGAAGCCGCTGGCCGAGGAGCTGCTGTTCGGGCGGTTGGTGAAGGGCGGCGCGGTCAAGGTCGCGCTGGCGGAGGGCAAGCTGGAGTTCAGCTACGTCTCCAACGGCGATGCCGCCGTCGTCGGCACCCCAGATGAGGGCGGCTCCGAGCGCGAGCCGGAAAGCGTCGAGTAGTCAGGGCCGGGCTTTCCGGTTCCATGGGCAACAAGGGCTGGCGCGGGGTGCGCTGGCCCTTTGTTTTTCAGGAGTGGGCGATGAAGGCCATGTGGCACGACCAGGTGATCGCGGAGAGCGACGACATCGTCACCGTGGAGGGCAACGCCTACTTCCCGGCCGCCTCGGTGCGGCAGGAGGTGCTCCAGCCGAGCAGCCACATCAGTGCCTGCCCGTGGAAGGGCACGGCGCACTACCACAGCCTGATGGTGGACGGCGCGGTCAACCAGAACGCGGCGTGGTTCTACCCGGAGCCGAAGGCGGCGGCGGCCGAGATCGCGGGGCGGGTGGCGTTCTGGAAAGGCGTCACCGTCACGAAGTAAGGCTGGGCTCCGCCCAGACCCGCCAGGAGCGAGCCGCTCCTGGACCGGCTTTACCTAAGTAATGGATTCCAAAGGCCTGCCTTTGGCGGAGTTTGAGGCAGAGCCTCAACCTTACTTATTCCGCCTCCAGGCTGGCCCTTGCCTCGCGCAGCTTCTCGATCTCCTCCGCGTCCTGGATGGGGAAGGCCAGGTCGAGGCCTTCGAGCGCCTGCACGATCGCCTCGACCACCACCAGCCGCGCGAACCATTTGTGGTCCGCCGGCACGACGAACCACGGCGCCGACTTCGTCGCGGTCGCGGAGATCGCCGCCTCGTAGGCGCGCTGGTAGTCGTCCCAGTACTGCCGCTCCGTCAGGTCCGCGGGCGACAGCTTCCACATCTTGTCCGGGTGGTCGAGGCGGCTCAGGAAGCGGCGGCGTTGCTCGGCCTTCGAGATGTGCAGGAACACCTTGAGGATCACCACGCCCTGCCGCCCCAGGTAGGACTCGAACGCGGCGATGTCGCCCAGCCTGTCGTCCCAGAACGCGGCGTGGCGCGCCGGCCCGCGCAGCATGGGGTCGAGCCGCTCGGGGTGCACGCGCGCGACCAGCACGTCCTCGTAGTGGCTGCGGTTGAACAGGGCGATCTCGCCGCGCAGCGGCACCGCGGCGTGGACGCGGCGCAGGAAGTCCTGCTGCATCTCGGTGCCGCTGGGCTGCTTGAACGAGGTGACGCGCACGCCCTGCGGGTTCACCCCGGACATGACGTGGCGGATCGTGCCGTCCTTGCCGCCGGCGTCCATCGCCTGCAGCACCACCAGCACCGACCGCTCCGCCGCCGCGGCCAGCACGAACTGCAGCTTGGCCAGGCGACGCACAGAGCCGGCGAGCAGCGTGGCGGCCTGCGCCTTGTCGAGGCCGGAGGCGACCTCGCCCGGATCGCGCCGGTCAAGGTCCGCCTTGCCGCCGCTCACGCGGTAACGGGCCGGCAGCCCGGCCAGGACGTCCCGGCTCATGGGTGGCGATGGCCGGCTGGGCTGCCGGGAAGGAAGCGCTGGGCTCTGCCCAGACCCGCCAGGGGCGAGCCGCCCCTGGACCGGCGCTTTCTTAAGTAATGGATTCCAAAGGCGAGCCTTTGGCGAAGTTTGAGGCAGAGCCTCAACCTTCCTTCCTCCTGGGGTCCGCCGCCATCAGGCGCCCTGGCGCTTGACGGTCAGGCCGGAGGGGCCCTGGCAGGTCGGCATCATCTCCACGCGGTTGATGTTGACGTGGCGCGGCAGGGCTATGACCCAGCCCACCGCCTCTGCGATGTCGTCCGCGGTGAGCGGCTCGGTGCCCTCGTAGACCTTGGCTGCCTTCGCCGCGTCGCCGTCGAAGCGCACGGTGCTGAACTCGGTGCCGCCGCACAGGCCCGGCTCGATGTCGGTGACGCGCACGAAGGTGCCGACCAGGTCGGCCTTCAGGTTCAGGGTGAACTGCTTCACGAACGCCTTGGTGGCGCCGTATACGTGGCCGCCCGGGTAGGGGTAGCTGCCGGCGATGCTGCCGAGGTTGACGACGTGGCCCGTGTCGCGCTCGACCATGCCGGGCAGGATCGCCCGCGTCAGATGGATCAGCCCGGTGACGTTGGTCGCGACCATGGTGTCCCAGTCGGCGAGCGAGGCCTTCTGCGCCGGGTCGAGACCGAGGGCGAGGCCGGCGTTGTTCACCAGCACGTCGATCTCGCGCCAGCCCTCCGGCAAGCTGTGCGGCAGCGCGGCGACGGCGGCCGTGTCGGTGACGTCGAGCGGCCACGCCAGCACCGCCTCGCCCAGCTCGGCGCGCAGGGCGTCGAGGCGGTCGACGCGGCGGCCGGCCACGATCACCCGCAGGCCGTCGCGCACCAGCCGGCGGGCGATGGCGGCGCCGAAGCCCGCCGTTGCGCCGGTGACGAGGGCGGTGCGGCTCACGCGAGCGCCACCGAGACGTCGATGTTGCCGCGTGTCGCCTTGGAGTACGGGCAGACCTCCTCGTGGGCGCGGCGCACCAGCGCCTCGGCCTGGGCGGGCTCGATGCCGTCCAGCTTCGCCGTGAGCTTCACCGCGAGGAAGAAGCCGCCGTCGTTCTTGTCGATGGTCACGGCGGCGGTGACGTGCACGCCCTCCGGCTTGATCTTCTCCGCACCCGCGAGGGCGATCAGCGCCTGGCCGAAGCAGGCGGAGTAGCCGGCGGCGAACAGCGCCTCCGGGTTAGTGGCGCTGTCTCCGCCCGGGCCGCCCAGCTCCTTGGGCAGGCGGAGGTCGAGGTCGATCACGCCGTCCCCGGTGCGGACGTGGCCGTTGCGGCCGGCGGTGGTGGTGGCAGTCGCGGTGTAGGCCATGGCGGGTCTCCTCAGGGCGATGTGCGGGCTGAGCGTGGCAAAAGCGCACGAGGATGCCAAGGCGGGGCCGCCATGACGTGTAGGCAGGAAGCAAGGCCAGGGCTCTGCCTGGACCCGCCAGGGGCGAGCCGCCCCTAGACCGGCCTTACTTGAGGAGTGGATTCCAAAGGCGAGCCTTTGGCGGGGTCCAGGGGCAGAGCCCCTGGCCTTCCTTTCTGGATTTCGAACCGAGACACGACCGATCAACCCACCCGGCCGGGTTCCCCGCAAAACGTTCCTGGGCACGCCGTCGCGCCCGGCGCAAGGTTCGCGGACGAAACAGGAGCCCATCATGCGCACCGTCGACATGCCCCGCACCCCGGACGAACTCCGGCTTCTCCTGACCGCCGCCTCCGAGGGCGAGCGGATCGTCGTCACGCGGGGCGGCGAGCCGATCGTCACGGTGAGCCCCTATGCGCCGCAGGGCGTCACGCTCGGCCTCATGGAAGGGGAGTTCACGGTCCCCGACTGGTTTGACGAACCTCTGCCCGAGGAGGTGCTTGCCGGGTTCGAGGGCACGTCCGGCGGCCCCGGCAAGCCGCCCTGAGGGTCGGCCGGGCCGTGAACCGCTACCTGCTCGACACCCACCTGCTGCTCTGGGCGCTGGCCATCCCGCACCGGCTCCACCCAACCGTGACGACCATGCTCCGGGACGAAGGAGCCGAGGTGCTGTTCAGCCCTGCCAGCATCTGGGAGGTCGCCATCAAGGCGGCCCTCGGCAGGCCCGACTTCACCGTCGATGCCGACACGCTCGCGCGCGCAGCGATCGTCTCCGGTTTTCGCGAGCTGCCGATCGTCTCCGCCGCCACGGCCCGGGTGCAGCGGCTGCCGCCCATCCACAACGACCCGTTCGACCGCATCCTTGTCGCTCAGGCGATCGAGGCGTCCGTGATCCTGCTGACGGCAGACCTCCTGCTGCCACCCTACTCGCCGCTGGTCCGGCGCGTTCCGCGAGGGTGATCGTCGGCGGCGGCTTTCGCGCGCGCGAGCCGGGCGATGCAAGCATGATCGACCAGACCATGAGGCCATTAGTGTAAGACAACTTTTATCCTATTGCCTGTCACAGTTCTCTCTTCCCAGCTCCTGACAAGTAGGACGTGTCGCGTCCTGCCCGGTCGCCATAGCGGCGGCCACAAACCAAGGGACCAAAGACCATGACAACCGTGCCTCTCGATATGGTCGCTGCGACCGACATCTTCGACCATGATGATGCCGTCCCGGTCGTGGCTACTCGCAAGTCTGGATCGCTGACCTGGGGCGAAGACTCGCCCAAAGGCGGCCGAGTGGTAATGCATCGGGCGCTGCGGGAAGACGCAAACGTCCCGCTCTTTCTGGCACAGACCTTGATCCAGTCGCTTCGCGACGTCGGATATGACTCGACCATCTCCGCCCTCTGCGAGCACGTCGACAACGCCATAGGTGCCGGAGCGAAAAGCGTTCGAGTCTACATCCGTCAAACCGGCAAAAACCCGTCCTTGCGCACGGACATTGCCGTGCAGGATGACGGCGATGGCATGTCACCTCAGGTACTGAAAGTTGCGACCTCGTTTGGAGGCTCAACCAACTACAACAATCGGTCCGGCATCGGCCGATTTGGTATGGGGATGAAAACGGCAGGCCTTTCGATGGCTCCGGCCATTGAGATTATCTCCTGGCAGGAGAGGGGTATTTACTATCGCATGACCCTTGATACGGAGGAAGTCGGCCGCGACAAGTCGAACCTCATCATTCTGCCTGAGCCTGAGCTACTTGAGGACGTTGGCGCCAAGAAGGTTGAGCTTTTCACGGTTCCGATGCGCTATCCAGCCGACTCATCGGATCAGCGGCTCCTTGCCCCGCGTGGGGTGGAGTTGGTGGAAGCTTTGGGTTCTTCAGGCACCATCATCTACATGCCCGAGTGTGATCGGCTCTCGGCCAAGCGCGACCGCACGTTGGTTGATCATGCCACCAAGGATTTCGCTCATGTCTATCGCCGCCAGATAGCACGCGGGCTCAAAATCTACGTCAACAACCGCCTTTTAGAGGCGGTCGGCCCGACCTTTTCCATGGAAAGCGCGCGTCATACACGCCATCAGGCACTCGCGAATCTGGATGTCAAGACAAGCCGCTTGGTTGTAAAGCGGAAGTGCTCGATCTTCTCGGATTTAGCATCGTCCGTGGCACATGACGTAACAATCAAGATTTACGCCCTGCCAATCCGGGATTGGAAACTTACTCGAAAGACTCTGAATGACATGGGTGTTTTTCAGGATCAGACCATTTCTATCTTGCGCAATGATCGCGAGGTTTTTCTCGGCCATCTTACAGCTCTCCTGAAGCGTCAATCCGATCTTGCGTGGCTCCGCATTGAGATTGACTTTCCTGGCGAGCTTGACGAGGCCTTCGGCGTAGCAAGCAACAAGCAGGGCGTACGCCTGCGTGAAGATGTCATCGAAGGCATCTGGAAAGTCATCAAGGATGATGTCTCGACGGTACGCGAGGACATTCGCGATGTGCAGGCGCGCAACGCTACAGAACGGCGGGGTGGGAACGGACCAAGCACGGCCGAGTCCAAGGCCAGCGAGGCAGACCCATTCCAGAGACACACCCTCGACGATAACCTAACGGAAGCCGAGAAGGCTGACATGGAAAAGAACCTTCGTGGCCTGGCGATTGGCTTGCGCCGCGAGGGTGAGACGGAAGATGAGGCCCTCAAGCGCATTGAGCTGCTGCCGGTTTCGTGGACACGCACCTTAAGCTGACGCTTTGATCCGCTCGAACTCCATAGGGCTGAGATAGCCGATGGTCGAGTGGCGTCGGCGCGGGTTGTAGAACCGCTCGATGTAGTCGAACACGTCGGCCCGGGCCTGGTCCCTAGTGCGATAGACCTTGCGAGCTGTCCGCTCGGTTTTCAGCGAGGAGAAGAAGCTCTCCATCGCCGCGTTGTCCCACACGTTGCCCGACCGGCTCATGCTGCAGGTGACGCCATGATCGGCCAGCAGCTTCTGGAACTGCTCACTGCTGTATTGGGCGGACTCAAGTGGTCGTCGCAACACTGGCGGGGAGGGCAGTTGCGATGGCGGGTCGGCGGCGTTCGGATCGGGCTTTGCGAGGCAAGCTGAGGTCGCCTGGTCGGCCACCCGTGGCGCGGCAGACGCACCGGCGGCAGTTCTGGGCGTTCGTCGCCAAAGGATTGTCGAGCGGGGATGCGGCGATGGAAGTCGGGGTGTCGCAG
>JAABUS010003468.1_pt1 | contig 25562 bp, 18 predicted proteins | sample 5560161 | NCBI WGS metagenome assembly JAABUS01 (sample SAMN10711885, study PRJNA513376) | rock metagenome | isolation source: Antarctica rocks | place: Antarctica: Victoria Land, Trio Nunatak nord | collected 2016-01-04
GGACGTCCAGGACGACCTTGGACTTGAACTCGGGTGTGAACCGCCGCCGTTTCCTCATCCCAGTGCGCCTCCCCGGGGGCCTCGACCCCCATTATGCACTGGTCTGAATTCCGGGGCGCACTACAGCGTAAGGTTAAGTAGCGTATTTTTAACTCGGGACACTAGCAGGCTGTTTGGCCGTTGTTTTTAAAATGTCGCGCTCCATCTGGAGCCTCTTGTTCTCGGCGCGGAGGCGGCGCAGCTCCTCCTCCAGGGCCGGCGGGGTGCCGTGGCCGGGGAAGGCCTGTGCGCCGGTCGCGGCGAGCGTCTGTTTCCAACTCCTCAGCATGCTCTCACCGAGGGCGAGGTCGAGGGCGACCTCGGCGACGCTCTTGCCCTGCTCGGTGACGAGCTGGACGGCCTGGACCTTGAACTCGCGGGTGAACGTCCGTCGTGCCTTCGCCATCGCTGTCCTCCTCACGGTAAGCTTACGCTCTTATCGGAGCGCTCGCCATTCGTGGGAAAGTCCAGGAATTCACGCCGTTGCGGAAGCAGTTCTGGGGCCGCCACCTGTGGGCGCGGGGCTACTTCTGCTGCAGCAGCGGGAACGTGACGGACGAGGTGGTGGCCGTGTACATCGCGAATCAGGACAAGCCGGGGGATGGGGATTTCCGCGTGGAACACGGGGACTTTTAGCCCGCCTTGGGCGGGTTTCCTTTCAGCCGAGCTTTGCTCGGAACATGACTTGAGTCCGCCCCCCGAGGCCCACGCCTTTAGGCGGGAGAGCATTCACTGTCTCATTGGGATGTACGGGTGTAGTCACCAAAACCTAGGACTGAGGCCACCCGGTCCCAAAAAACTGTTCTTATTGGTCGGTGTGACGGCAGCAGATCAGCGCAGCCATCGCGCGGGCGTACTTGTGCCTCCAGCGAGCCCCCCGCGCCTTCAGCCGCAGGCCTAATGTCTTGGCCGCACCCTCCACCACGCCGCTGCCGATCGCGTCGCCGCTGGCCAGTCGGCCCCGGTAGTCTAATCGGTTCAGGTGCGCCACGAAGTAATTCAACATCCGGTCCAACGCCGCCCGCCTTCGCGGCGTGTCTTCGCGCGTCAGCTCCTCGCCGATCAGCCGGCGGACCCCATTCCAGGCCTCCTTCAGGAGCAGCTTACGGGCGTGCTCGTGGAACGGGGTCCTCGGCCGTCACCTTGCCGAAGAACCGTTTGCCGGCCGCGGCGATGTGCCCGCTGGCGTGGTAGATGTCCAGCGTCTGGCGTAACCCGGTCAGCGCCCGCCAGGTCGACTTCCAGATTTACGACGCCCCGTCGCCCAGCACGTGCAACTCGGCCATCGCCGTCAGGCCTAGGCCGCGCAACTCCGCTCATCACCGGCGGAATCGCCGCGCCGCCGCGATGTCGGCCCACATCACCCGCGTCGTGGCCTCCGGCAGCCCCCGCGACTCCCACTCGGCGGGGGTCACCGGCTCGGCCGTCGGTCGCCTCTGGGCCACGGCGATCTTCAGGTCTCGCCAGCCTTCTCGCGGGTGTGGACCTTGCCGACGTCGATGGTCAACACCCAACACCCCGGGCCTTCCGGAAGTCCGCGGCCGAGCTGGTCTCCTGCCCCTGCCAGCGGGCGGTCCGAGCGGGGTGCCGCTCGCAATGCACCCGCAGGGTCTCGCTCGCCAGTCGGTCGCCTAGCAACTCCCCGAGGTGCTCGCGCATCCGTTCGAATGACACGTCGGCGGCAAGGTGGCAGGCTTTCGCTGAAGTCGCGGGCTGAGGCCTCTGTCGAGCCCGAGGAGGGCGTCGGCATCGTAGCCGCCCGAGGCGCAGGGGCACCGCGAGCCCCGCCATCGCCGCAACAATTCGACCTGGCCGACACGGCTCAGCACGTCGCGGACGGCGGGCCCACGGTTCTCCCGGGAATGTCCGCATGGACACTACCTCAGCGGCGCCCCATTTTTTCGGCGGCGTCGAGCCGGGCCTGGACGGCACGCTCCAGTACGCGGCGTTGTTGCTCGCGGCCGTGCTCGATGACGACGTCCTCGCAGGCATCAAGGACCGAGCCATCGGGGGCGGCGGCGGCCAGGTCGTTCATCTCTTCGAAGAAGGCGGCATACCGCCTCAGCAGGTCCTCGTGGCCGGGGTCAATCTCCAGGGTGAGGGTCTTCCGCGACATGAGGCGACTCCGGGTGGATGTCTCGAGGAATGGCCATATGCTGCCAGGTCGTGCCACTCACCACCAGAGAAATTGATTACACCCGAGCTTGCCATCGCCGGCTCGCCGATCGCCGCTCAGCGTGGTCCACGTTCCAGCGTCATCCGCAGATACGATCGGGGCTCGACCTCGCCGAGATTGAGTTCAACGGCCAGGTCCAGGACCGCCGCCTGGGCGGGCGGCAGGTCGTCTTCTCCCTCGGCGAGGGCCTCGACCTCGACGAACGCGCCGAGGCCCTCGGCCAGGTCGAGCGAGACTTCGATCTCGCGGCCGAGGTGAGTGAGATGGAAGGCTCGCCGTGACTTGCGGACGACAGCGACGAGCCCAAATCCCAGGTTCTGGAACAGCTGGGTCATCTGCTTGAGCGACTCGGCCCCCCCGGCGAAGGGGATTTCGATCTCCTCGCGCGTTTTGGTCGGCCCGCTTCGCCTGGCCCCCTTGTAGGTGATCCGATTGACCTTGCCGACGCGGCGGAGTCGAAGCGCCTCGTTCGTGGCGGCGAAATCACGCGAGGGGTGTCTCAGATAGACGTCTTTTTGCGAGACCGGGGGCGACGCCGTTGCCCCCAGCGAGGCCAGCTTGTCGGCCAGCCCCACGTGGTCGTCGGTCCGATATTTCAGCTCGACTTCGAAACTCATGCCCTCGACGATACGAGACTCGCGGGGCGGGGGTCAATTGGATTTGGGTCATCTCGCCATCCGTGGGGAGGACGATGTTCGACGGCCCGCCATCTCTCCGGCGACGTTGCCTCCATCGGGGACTTACGATACATTCAGACAGGAGGCTCTGGCCGTGGTGGCGGCTCCGGGATGGTGGGAAGAGTGAAGACCATGTCGCTCATTAACCTGTCTTTCAAGCACGGCCAATCCCTCGACGCCGCCCGATCGGACCTCGAGAAGGCGGTCCTGGACGTCCGCGCCAAGCTCGGCCCGATAATCCGTGGGGTAGAGTGGTCGGCCGACCGCAACTCCGTGCTGCTCTCCGGGCCGGGATTCAAGGCCGACATGCGGGTCGACCCCCAGGAAATCCACGTCGCCATGGACGTCCCCGTCCTGGGAAGCTTGCTCGGCAAGCCCATCGCGGCGGGGCTGAAGGATATCCTCCAGAGGACGTTTCACAAGCAGCTCACCTGAGCGTCCAACGGCATTGGAGGGCGGATTCGAAATCTCGCCCCTGCGCGGAGGTCGAGCGCAAACGCCTGCCAGCGCGGTGCCAACGCGGGCAGGACCTTCAGCCCGTTCTGCCCATGGCGTGTCACCCTTGCAGCATGAGCACCGGCGGACCACCTTCTCGAGCCGAAGTGAGGTGGATCCCAGCCCCCGCCGAGGTGTTGAACATCCGCTCGTACATCTCCTCGGCCTTCGCCCCTTCCCCACACGCTCGCCACGGCTCCGACCGTTGACAGCGGCGGGCGTCGCCCTTAAGTTTGCATGCTGCATCTTGTATCCACCAGGACACTAAGGTCGCGCACGACGGCTGTCTAGCAAGGTCATCTCTCCAGCCGGGGGGCCTCGAAAGACAAATGTGAGTTGTCTTCCCGCCTCGACGACCCGCGAAGTTGAGGCCTTGAGGATACGACTGATGGCAGTAGAACGCGGCAGACGACGATTCGTCCGAGGAATCCGAGACCTCTCCATGATGCATCACACCTCTAGATGCCCTCGGCCATGCCTCCAGCGCACGATGTTCCTGTCCGGCCTCGTCTTCGTCGGTCTCCTCTCAGGCGTCGCGGCGTGGGCGCAGTCGCCACGGCCCGGTGGCGCGCCCGCCGAGGCGGACGAGCGAGGGAAAGGGCTTTATGCGAGGGAGAACCTCGTGGCCTGGTGCATCGTCCCGTTCGACGCCAGGAAGCGCGGGCCCGAAAAACGCGCCGCTATGCTCGAGAAGCTGGGTTTCAGGCACTTCGCCTACGACTGGCGGGCGGAGCACATCCCGACGTTCGACGCCGAGATTGAGGCGCTGAAGCGGCACGGGGTCGCGCTGGATGCCTTCTGGGCGCCGGGCGAGCTGAACCGCGAGACGCAGCTCATCCTCGACACGCTCAAACGCCACGGGGTCAAGGCGGAGCTCTGGGCACTCCTCGACATGGGTGCCGACCTCGCGAAGGGGGAGGAGCAAGAGCGTCGGGTCGAGCTGGCCGCGACGAAGCTCCGTCCGCTCGCCGAGGAGGCGAAAAAGTCCGGCTGCTCGCTGGCCCTTTACAACCACGGTGGATGGTTCGGAGAGCCGGAGAACCAGATCGCCATCATCGAGCGCCTGAAGACGCGCGGGATCACCAACGTCGGGATCGTCTACAACCTGCACCACGGCCACGATCACCTCGACCGTTTCGCCGACCTGCTCGCCAGGATGAAACCCTATCTGCGGGGGGTGAACCTCAACGGGATGGTGCCCGGGGGGGACAAGAAGGGGCTCAAGATCGTGCCGCTCGGCCAGGGCGAGCGAGACCTGGACCTCCTCCGGACGATCCGCGACAGCGGGTACAGGGGCCCGATCGGCATCCTCGGCCACACCCAGGATGATGCCGAGGAGCGGCTCCGGGACAACCTCGACGGCCTCGACTGGCTCGTGCCCCAGCTCGAAGGGAAGGCCGCCGGGCCCAAACCGACGCCGAGGACCTATCGCCCTGCCGAGGGCTCCCCGACCCGCGGGGCGGCTCGGAATGTCCCGGCGAGCGGGGCATCGACCGTCAATCCCCGGCGGGTGGCAGCATTGATCGCTGAGGCCCGAGAAAGCGGCGACGCCGGGCGCGGGGCGGGGATCTTCGTCGACGCGAAGTTCACCTGCGTCGCCTGTCACAAGGTCGGATCTCAGGGCGGAACCATCGGACCGGAGTTGACATCCCTTTCCAGATGCATGAGTCCCGAGCAGATCGTCGAGTCGGTCCTCTGGCCCCGGCAGAAGGTCAAGGAAGGCTACATGGCGATGGCCGTGGCGACGGCCGACGGGAGGGTGATCCAGGGATACGCGCTGGACGAGACCGACAAGAGACTCGCCCTGCGCGAAGCCACGACGGGGAGTCGGATCGAGATCGCGAGGGCCGACATCGAGGAGGTCCAGGAGCAGGGCTCGCTCATGCCCGAAGGGCTGGCGGAGGCGATGAACCCCTCGCAGCGTCGGGATTTGATCCGCTTCTTGCTGGAGCTCGGTCGTTCTCCCGGCGAGGGCGCCGACCCGCTGCTGGGGCATAAGCATGCCCCGGCCGCCTTCACCTATGATCGCAAGCCGTTGCAGCCGGAATACTGGCCGCACTGGGAGCACCCGGTGAACCGCGAACGCGTGTACGACTTCTATGTGAAAGAGGCCGAGCACTTCCGTAACGGTGCGACCGTCCCCACGCTCTTGCCTCCCTTCCCCGGGATGGACGGCGGGACGCACGGCCACTGGGGAAATCAGGATGACGCGACCTGGGTGGATGGCCGCTGGAACCAGACGGCCCTGGGATCGGTGATGAGCGGCGTTTTCCATGGCAGGGGGGTGATCGTACCCAAAGGGGTCTGCGTACGGCTTGGCGAGCGCGGCGAGATGGCGGCCTGCTTCGACCCCGAGACGTTGACGTACAAGGCCCTCTGGCGCGGAGGTTTCCTCAAATTCTCGCCGGCCCGCCACGGCTTCATCGACGGCCTCATCATGGACGGGACTTCCTCTCCCCGTCCTGCCAGCAAGGCGCCCGAGTTGCCCTTCGAGTACCACGGCTTCTACCGCCACGGGAAGCGGATCGTCTTCGCCTACCGGATCGGCGAGACCGAGATGCTGGACTCCCCGTGGACGGAGGACGGCACGTTCACAAGGACCGTCGGCCCTGCCGAGGGCCATCCGCTCGCCGCCTCGACCCGCGGGGGAATCTCGCTATGGCCGCAGGTCCTTGAAACCCAGGGGAAGCGGGGAGAGACTCGACCGTACGCCGTGGACACGATCGAGCCGCCGTTCCGCAACCCGTGGAACGCCCTCATGTTCTTCGGCGACCACGACTTCCTTCCCGACGGTACGGCCATGATCTGTACGATGCAGGGCGACGTCTGGCGGGTCGAGGGGCTCGACGACGACCTGACCTCGGTGCGCTGGCGGAGATTCGCCTCGGGCCTACATCAACCGCTCGGCCTAGTGATTGCCGACGGCCGCGTCCACGTCATCGGCCGCGACCAGCTCACGCGCCTGCATGACCTGGACGGCGACGGCGAGGCCGACTTCTACGAATGCGTGAACAATACCTTCGAGACCTCGCCGGGGGGCCACGATTTCGTCTGCGGCCTGCAACGAGACGAAGCCGGCGACTTCTACACCGTGTCCGGCAATCAGGGGCTGCTCAAGCTCGCGGTCGACGGCCGCAAGGCCGAGGTCCTGGCGACGGGGTTCCGCAACCCGGCCGGCCTGGGCCTCTCGCCCGAAGGGGTCCTCACCGTCCCCTGCTCCGAAGGGGAGTGGAGCCCTGCGTCGATGATCTGCGAGACACGGCCCGGCGGCTTCTACGGCTATCGAGGCCCGACGGGAGGTCAGCCGCCCGACCTCCCCCTCGTCTACCTCCCGCGCGGGCTCGATAATTCGAGCGGCGGCCAGGCGTTCGTCAACGGCGATCGGTGGGGACCGCTCCAGGGCCAGATGGTCCACTTCTCCTTCGGCGCCGGCACGTCCTTCCTGGTACTCCGCGAGCAGGTCGACGGCCAGCCTCAGGGGGCCGTCGTGCCGCTCGCGACCGAGTTCCTCTCGGGTGCTCAGCGCGGGCGGTTCAACCCGAAGGACGGCCAGCTCTACGTGTCCGGGTTGAGTGGATGGGGCTCGTACACCGTCGCCGACGGCAGCTTCGATCGGGTTCGCTACACGGGCGATCCCGTGCAGCTACCGATCGCGTACCACGCCCATCAGAACGGCGTCCTCGTCAAGTTTGCCCTGCCGCCCGATCGCGCCGTGGCGGAGGTGACGAAGAGCCACTTCGCCCAGGCGTGGAACTACCGCTACGGCCCGGCCTACGGCTCCCCCGAGCTGTCCCCGCGCCACCCCGGCATCCCCGGGCACGACCCCCTCGAAATCCGGTCCGCCACCGTCACCGAGGATGGTCGCTCGCTCTTCCTCGAGATCCCCGAGCTGCAACCCGTCAACCAGCTCCACCTGCACCTTCGGGTCGACGGCGGCCCTCCGCAAGACCTCTTCGCCACGGTCCACAAGCTCGCGGCCCCCTTCACGGGCTTCCCCGGCTATCGCCCGACCTCCAGGCCGATCGCCGCCCACCCGATCCTGACCGACCTGGCCCTGTCCAGGAAGACCGTCCCGAACCCGTGGCGAAGGCCGATCCCCGGCGCCCGCCCGGTCGACATCGAGGCCGGCAAGAACCTGACGTTCTCCGCGAAGTCGTTCACGGTCCGCGCCGGCGAGGCGATTAAGCTCACGTTCCTCAATCCCGACGTCGTCCCGCACAACTGGGCGCTGATCAAACCCGGTACCTTGCCGGAGGTGGGCGAACTGACGAACAAGCTCGTCGCGGATCCCGAGGCCGTCTCCCGCCACTACATCCCGAAGACGGACGACGTGCTCGCCCACACCGACGTGGTTGACGCGCAAGGTCAGTTCACCGTCCAGTTCCGTGCCCCGGACGAGAAGGGCCGCTATCCCTACCTCTGTACATTTCCCGGCCACTGGATGGTCATGAACGGCGTGATGATCGTGCAGTAGTCGCGACACACCTGCAAGCCTGCGCCTCCCGCGAACGGGCGAAAGGCCGGCATGGCCTGGAGCGTGTCTCGGTCTGATTCGAGAGACTTGTCAATGCATGCGAGTGAGAGTTTAGTGGACGTATCCGTGGTCCTCGGCCTTCCCGGGGCGTTCGGCGCGACACGGCCACGGTCGTTGGAGGTGGCAAGATGAGGCCCGCCGTGTTCCTCGACCGCGACGGGACGATCATCGCGTGGGTCCACTACCTGATCGATCCGGACATGGTCCGCCTGATCGACGGCGCGGCGAGGGCGATCCGTGCCCTGCGATCGGCCGGATATGCCCTCGTCGTGGTCAGCAACCAGTCGGCCGTCGGCAGGGGCATGCTGACCGTCGATCGGCTTTTCGAGGTCCACGACGCGATGTGCCAAAAACTCGCCGAGGAGGGTGCCCGACTCGACGGGTTTTACTTCTGCCCGGCGGTCCCCGCCGCGGACGAACGCACCGCCGATGAGCACCCCGACCGCAAGCCCGCCCCGGGTATGCTCCTCCGCGCCTCCATTGACCTCGACCTCGACCTGTCCCGCTCGTGGATGATCGGCGACATGGTCTCCGATGTCCTCGCCGGCAGGAACGCCGGTTGCATGGGCAGCATCCTCGTCCGCTCCGGACATGGGCTCCCCGATGATCTCGGGGAACTCGCCGACACGTTAATCGCCGCCGACATCTTGGAAGCCGCCGATATGATCCTTGCCCGCGACCGGCCCGATCCCCCGGGCCGGTCGCGGGCGATCAGAGAGATACCCGCGGACGATCGGGGAGTTACCGCGCCCCCATTTTGAGGAGTCTCTGGAATCATGCGGATTTTCATCACCGGTGGGGCTGGTTACGTCGGCAGCGCCTGCTTGCGTCGCCTGGTCGAGGACGGCCATGAGGCCTTTGCCTACGATAACCTCGTCGAAGGGCATCCCGAGGCCGTCCCCGAGGGCCGGCTCATCCGGGGTGACATCGCCGACACCGCCGCAGTGGCCGACGCCTTGCAGAGCACCGGGGCCGAGGCCGTGATGCATTTCGCCGCGGCGACCTACGTTGGCGAATCGGTCAAGGACCCCGAATACCACTATCGCAATAACATCGCCGGCACGCTTAGCCTGCTCAATGCGATGCGGACCACGCAGGTCGATAGGTTGCTCTTCTCGAGCACCTGTGCCACTTACGGAGTGCCGACGCAAGTGCCCATGAGCGAGGAGAATCCGCAGGCTCCCATCAGTCCCTATGGGCGCACAAAGCTGGCCGTGGAGTGGATGATCCGCGATTTCGCGGCCGCCTACGGCATGGGCTTCACCCTCCTACGCTACTTCAACGCCGCGGGCGCCTCGCCCGATGGACGTTTTGGGGAGGATCACGATCCGGAGACCCACCTGATCCCCCTCATCCTGCGAGTCCCGCTGGGCCAGAGCGAGAAGATCATGGTCTTCGGCGACGACTATCCCACGCCCGACGGCACATGCATCCGCGACTATGTCCACACCGATGACCTGGCCGAGGCACACCTGCTCGCCATCGCCGCCACGACGCCCCAGACCGCCGAAGTCTACAACATCGGCACAGGAGAGGGCAGCTCCGTCCTCGATGTGGTGAAAGCCTGCGAGGAGGTCTCGGGCAGTCGCATACCGCTCGAACTCGTCGCCCGCCGGCCGGGCGATCCTCCCGCCCTGGTCGCGGACCCTTCGAAATTGATGAAGTTCCTCGGCTGGCAACCCCACTATCCACGAATTCGCTCGATCGTCGAAACGGCCTGGCGCTGGCACGAGTCGCATCCCCGGGGCTACGGGTCCGCGGAGGCTCGGGGAACGGGCGGTTGACTGTTCTCATGTCGCCTCGGCCTGCCTGTCCCCGTTCCCATCGTGTGCGCCACGTTCGCGAGAACTTCGCGAAAAGGTGGCAGGAATCGCGGCGGGCCGCGGTCCGAAGCGACAAACGGATGGGGATGTTGACGATGTGTTGAAGAATGAGGTACGTTGGCTATGCCTCAACAATTGCCTTCGTGACGTAGGCTGGGTCCAGACCCAGCTTTGTGTCGTATGCAGGACGGGTTGATGCATCCCCGAACTCGGCGAGTGGCCGAGCGATCGGGGGGCGACGACTCAGCAGACGGCGGCGAGCTTGAGCCCGCGAGATCCATTGGGTCTGGACTCTGCCTACATCACTCCTCCGGCAAATTGCGGCGACCTGCTCGGTTACCACTTGCGACTCATATGGACCGTCTGGGGGACGAAACATGGGTGGCGGCTCGATCCGGAAATCCGCGAGCGTCATCGCATTCGTGGGATGTTTGGTCGCGGGGATCGCCCTGTTCCTGCGACCCGGTGTCACCGCCGAGCCGCGAGAATCGGACCTGGATACGCTCGGCGATCGATTCTCATCGGAAGTCCGGCCGCTGGTCCAGCGGTACTGTCAGGAGTGCCACTCGGCCGATCGGACCGAAGCGGACCTCGATCTGATGGCGTTTGCCACTCTGTCGGACGTGCGCAAGGACGCACGGACCTGGCAGCATGTGCGTGAGATGATCGACGGCGGCCAGATGCCTCCCCGAGGGGCGAAGCAACCTTCCTCCTCAGAACGAATACGACTCCAGGACTGGGTGCGCGACTACCTCAAGGTGGAAGCCCGGGCCACCGCAGGCGACCCGGGTCCGGTCGTACTCCGGCGGCTGAGCAATGCGGAGTACACTTATACGATCCGCGACTTGACCAAGGTCGATTCACTGGAACCGACCCGTGAGTTCCCCGTCGACGGCGCGGCGGGGGAAGGGTTCATGAACACGGGCAGTTCGCTCGTCATGTCGCCCTCCCTGCTCACGAAATACCTCGACGCAGGCAAGCAGATCGCGAGCCATGCGGTGCTCTTGCCGGATGGGGTTCGCTTCTCGAGAGAGACCACGCGTCGAGACTGGACGGACGAGGTCGTCGGCCAGATCAAGAAATTCTATGCCCAGTTCGCCGATATCGAGGGGAAGGTCCCGCTCAGGAGATACCTCGCCGCGACGCTCGACGAACGCGATGCGCTCGCGTCGGGAGTGAAGTCGGTCGCAGGAGTCGCGACCGAACGCGGGCTGAATGCGAAGTACCTTGCGGCGCTGTGGACGCTGTTCAACGAGAAAGGCCCCTCTCTTCTCCTCGAACCCCTACGCGGACGCTGGCGAATGGCGAAGCCGGGCGAGGCTGGTTCGCTGGCGGCGGAGATCGGCCGCTGGCAGCAGGCATTGTGGAGTTTCAAGGGCGTCGGGCACATGAAGGCGTGGCAAGTGCCGGTCAGCCCGGTCGCCACGTCCACCGACGTGAGGTTCAAGATTCCGACGCCGGCGGCGGGAGAGTCGGAGGTCAGAATTTACCTTGCGGTCGGCGATGCGGGAGATGGGAACGAGCACGACTTCGCGGTCTGGCAGAGACCTCGAATCGTGGCGCCGGGCCGACCGGACTTATCCTTGCGAGACGTGCGATACGTAAGCCGTGAGCTGACCGAGAGGCGGGAGCTCGTATTCGCGGCTGCGGCAAAATGCCTCTCGGCGGCGGCGGAAGCGGTCGCCGGCGACGGCAATTTTGATGTGTCCGAGCTCGCCAGGCGCCACGGAGTCGAACCGGACGTGCTCGACGCCTGGCTGGATTGTCTCGGCATCGGGTCGGGGGGGGCGGTCGAGGTCGTCGGCCACTTCACCGAGAGGATCGACAAGGTCTCGGGCCACGACTTCGTCAAAGGGTGGCGCCATGGCGAGCTGCCGAGCCTTCTCGCCAATTCCTCCGAAGGGCATGTACGCGTCCCTGGCAATATGAAGCCGCATGGTGTTGCCGTTCACCCCTCGCCCAACCGGCAGGCCGTGGTCGGTTGGCAGAGTCCCGTCGCCGCGACGCTGAAGGTCGATGCCAGGGTTACCCATGCTCACCCCGAATGCGGCAACGGAGTGACCTGGGCGCTGGAGGTCCGTCGGGGAGCCACGCGTCAACGCCTCGCCGGGGGAGTGGCGGTCCGTAACCCGGTGGCGAAGGCCGGCCCCTTCGAGGGCTTAGACGTCCATGCCGGCGACCTGATCTCCCTCCTCATCGGCCCGCGCGACGGGAACCATTCCTGCGACTTGACCGACGTTGAGCTCGTGATCGCGAGCGAGGGCGAACCGCGGCGGGAATGGAGCCTCACGCGCGACGTGTCGGGCGACGTGCTGGCCGGCAATCCGCACGCCGACCGTTTCGGCAACGAGGGCGTCTGGCATTTCTACACCGAGCCCGTTTCGGGAGGGAGCGAGACCGTTCCCGTCATCCCATCGGGATCGTTGCTGGCACGCTGGCGGGCGGCGTCGAGCGGTGAAGACAAACAACGGTTGGCGGAACAAATTCAGTCGCTCTTACTGTCCGGCCCCCCCGCGGCGAAGGATAGCCCGGATGCGGCCTTGCATCGCCAGCTCTCCTCACTCGGCGGGCCACTCTTCCGCGGGCTCATCGCGAGCCCCCACGGCGGGAAATTGCAGGCCGCGACTCTGCCCGCCACCGCGGAATGGGGCCTCGACCCGGCACTCTTCGGCCGACATCCCCGAGGCCAGACGATCGACGCCACGAGCCTCTGCGTGCGGGCGCCGACGGTCCTTGAAGTTCGACTTCCCGCCGACCTCGTGGCCGGTTGCGAGTTCGTCGCGACGGCCGTCGTGGACAAGGACGCCGGCGCGGGCGGGAGCGTCCAGTTCCAGGCACTCGCGACAAAGCCAGGGGAAGAGCTACCGCTCACCCCCGGCCTCCCCATCGTCGTCCACGAAGGGGCTGATGCCAGGGAACGGGTCGAGGCCGAGCTCGACCATTTCCGCCAGATTTTCCCGGCGGCGGTCTGCTACAGCCGCGTGGTCCCCGCCGACGAGGTGATCACGATCACGCTCTTCCACCGCGAGGACGAGCACCTCGCCCGACTGATGCTCGATGATGCCCAGAAGGCGAAGATTGACCAGCTCTGGGAGGAGTTGCATTACGTCAGCAACGATCCCCTGAACGTCGTGGAAGGCTTTGCCCAATTGATGGAGTTCGCGACCCAGGACAGCGACCCGCGCCTGTTCGAACCGTTGCGTAAGCCGATCCAGGAGCGCGCCGCGGCCTTCCGCGAACTGCTCGTCGCCACCGAGCCGGTTCATCTCGACGCCCTACTCGATTTCGCGTCCCTGGCCTATCGGCATCCGTTGAGCGGCGGAGAAGAGGACGACCTGCGCGGGCTCTACCGAAATTTGCGGTCGCAAGGGCTCTCCCACGAGGAGGCATTCCGGCTCTCTCTGGCCCGCGTACTCGTCTCGCCGACCTTCCTCTACCGCCTCGAAGCGCCCGGCCCGGGTACTAGTCCTAGCCCGGTCTCGAACGTTGAGCTGGCCAGTCGCCTGAGCTATTTCCTGTGGTCCTCCGTCCCCGACGCGGAGCTCCGCGAGGCGGCCTCGGCGGGGAGGTTGCATGAAACCACGACGCTGGCGACCCAGGCCAGGCGCATGACGAGCGATGGACGCGTGCGGAGGCTGGCGACCGAGTTCGCCTGCCAGTGGCTCAATATCCGCGACTTCGACGAGCTCGATGAGAAGAGCGAGCGGCATTTCCCGACCTTCGGCGGGCTGCGCGGGGCGATGTACGAGGAGTCCATCCGCTTCTTCACCGACCTCTTTCAGCGCGACGGTTCGGTCCTGGAAATCTTCGACGCGGACCACACGTTCGTCAACGATGAGCTGGCCAAGCACTACGGAATCCCCGCAGTGGCGGGAGAGGAATGGCGACGTGTGGAGGGTGTGAAGAAATTCGGCCGCGGCGGCATCCTCGGCATGGCGACGACGCTGGCGAAGCAATCGGGCGCGTCGCGGACGAGTCCCATCCTGCGTGGCAACTGGTTGAACGAGACGCTGCTTGGCGAGAGGCTGCCGCGTCCTCCTAAGGACGTGCCGACCCTGCCCGATGACGAGGCGGCGACCGAGGGGCTGACCGTCCGGCAACTGGTCGAGATGCATCGGAGCATCGCGCAGTGCGCCGTCTGCCATGATCGGATTGACCCCTTCGGGTTCGCCCTGGAAGGCTATGACGCGATCGGACGCCTTCGCGACAAGGACCTCGGAAATCGGCCGATCGATGCGCGTGCCACGCTCAAGGACGGCCGCGAGTTCGAAGGGCTGGCCGGCCTTCGCGATTATCTCCTGTCGGAGCGGAAGGAGCAGGTCGTCCGGCAGTTCTGCCGGAAGCTGCTGGGCTATGCGCTGGGCCGCTCGGTCCAGCTCTCCGACGAACCGCTGCTGGACGAGATGCTCACCCGGCTCCGGTCCCACGATTACCGAGTCTCCGTGGCGGTCGAGTCGATCGTCACGAGTCCGCAGTTCCGCCGGATTCGCGGGAGAGACGTGGCCGAGGCCGAATGATCCCCATGCGTACCGACGTCGGACGCCCACACTGCTTGTTCGACCCCAAGGAGCAATGACATGACGGCACATCGGTTCTCGCGTCGGACCCTGTTGCGCGGGCTTGGGGTCACCATGGCACTGCCTTGGTTGGAGTCCAAGGCGGTCTGGGGCGATGAGCCGTCCGGGGGCGTGCGATCGAGCGAGGCTCCGGTGCGGATGGCGGTCCTCTTCTCGGGGAATGGCTTCCATAGCAAGGAGTGGTGGGCCGAGGGCGAGGGCAGGAGCATGGAGCTCGGCAAGGTGCTCGAGCCGCTCGCCGACTTCCGCGATCAGATGCTGTTCATCCGCGGCCTGTACAACGAGCAGGCACTCAAGGGGAACATCCACAGCTCGCAGACCGGCAACCTGCTCTCGGGGGCCCCCCTGGCTTCCGGCGGCGAGATCCGCTCGGGGACGAGCATGGATCAACTGCTGGCGCAACGCTACGGCCGCGAGACCAAGGTGTCGAGCCTGGTCCTCGGCTGCGAGAAGTCGAACCCGGCCGTGCACAAGAATTACTCGATGCTCTACAGCTCGCACATCTCGTGGAGCTCACCGACCACCCCCACGCCGCTTGAGGTCTACCCCGCCCTCGCCTTCGACCGCCTTTTCAAGGACGAGGTGCAACGGGGTGACAAGAGCGTTCTCGACTCCATCTTGGACGACGCCCAGGACTTCCGGCGCCAGATCAGCATCTCCGACAGACGCAAACTCGACGAGTACCTGGACTCGGTGCGCGACGTCGAGAGTCGCATCGATCAGGCCGGCCAGAAGGGTGAGCTTCAGGGATGGAGGCCGACCCTCGACACGCCGAACATCTCACGCCCGGCTGACGGAATCCCCCAGAATATCGCCGATCACATGCGTCTCATGTGCGACATCATGGTCCTCGGCTTCCAGACCGATACCACCCGCGTCTGCACGCTCAAGCTGAATAACGACCATTCGGCGCTGCGGTTCCCCCACCTCGGCGTGGATTACATGATCCACCACCTGCTGTCGCACTCCGATACGGCCGACTGGCTCAAGGTCAACCAGTTCTTCGTCGAACAGCTCGGCTACATCGCTCGCAAGCTGAGGGGCATCCAGGAAGGCGAACGCACCGCCCTCGACAACACGATGCTGCTGTACCTGTCGAGCATGATGACCGGCGGCCACGACGCTTCCCAGTTGCCCGTGATCTTGCTCGGTGGCGGCGGGGGCAAGGTCAAAGGAGGCCGAGTCCTCGATTACCGCGCCAAATCCAGCCGCCAGATGTGCCGACTCTACCTCTCCATGATGGACAAGATGGACCTCCACGCCGACAGGTTCGGCGATGCCAGCGAGCCATTATCGGATCTGTAAAGCCCATCAGCCCCGCGGGGCAGCTCCTAGATCAGGGTCGGTCGTCCGGTGGGGTTAGCGGAATCGTCCCTCGTCGGTCCTGGTAGCCGGATAGGAAGCTACGCCGGGTTGCGATGCAGATATCTCGCGACTACTAGCACCGGGGAAGTCCGCCTGGGTTCGTCGCCGCAAGATCGGTCGGGGGAAAGTTGCACGGTCCACGACGACCGTCGCCAGTCCTCCGTCGCTTCCGGGGGCCAGCTCGGCCCGTCCTCTCCCCCGACCTTTCGCCGCGGCAGATGCATGGTCTCATGTGGTGAGGGCGAGGTCAATCCCCGAACAGGTCAACCGTCGGGGAGTCGGGGCATTCGTCATGAGTCGATACGTCCCCATCGGCCGAAAACGTGGATAATTCCGATTTCCAGTTTTGGACGGTTCGTTATGGGGGTAGAAGCCACCTCACGCGGTCCCGGCGGCTACGGGTCGAAACTTGGCCGAGCCCGCCGGTTCTGTTAGAAATGTGACGGGCTTACGTCCAGCTACTACCATCGCGGTGACGGCCGGGTGTGATGGCGATTGAAACGCCCGCTCGATGGCCGTGAATGACCGCTGCGATCGACGGCAGCCACGTAAGATAAAAAATGCTCACGGCTTGCGGATTCTATGAGGACGTCGACATGCACCAGGCGAACAATTACCCGAAGTTGCACAACGCGGCATGGCCTGGACTGGTGGGCAAGGGGCCGGACTCCGAGCCCGCGATCGACCTGGATACGATGATCCGGCTGACCGCGAACGCGTCGGTAGGAGGGCTCAAGTTTGATGGGATGGACTTGTTCTTGTTCGACTCGCACGTCCCGATCGATCTCGACGACGACGGGATCAAGCGACTCGCGGACAAGTTCGGATCGAACGACCTCGCGGTCGGCTCGGTGGTGGCGCCGGTCTGGGAAGGGACCGGTGGCGGCAGTGCGATGGGTACGGAGGCCGAACGCAAGAAATTTGTCGGCCAGGTCCGACAAGCGTGCCGGATCGCCGAGCGGCTCCGGGATCTCTGCGTCCGTCCCTATGGAGTCGTCCGGATCGATTCGGCTGCTAGCCCGGACGCCTGGTATTCCGACCCGGAAGCCAATCAGAAGACGATCGCCCGGACCTTCCGCGAGGCGGCCGATGTGGCCGAAGGATACGGAGAGCAGCTGGCTGCCGAGGGGGAAATCTGCTGGGGAGGTATGCACTCGTGGAGGAAGATGGTCCAGCTCATGGAGTTGACCGACCGTCCGAACACCGTCGGCTTTCAAGCCGACATGGCCCACACGCTCCTGTATCTGCTCGGCTACAACGCCCCCGAAGACGCCCTGCTCCCCGAGGGTTACGACTGGTCCAACCCGGCGCAGCTCGACTCCGCGCTGGCGGAGCTCACCGAGAACCTGCGTCCCTGGACGATCGACGTGCACATCGCCCAGAATAACGGCACCGTGTTCGGTTCCGGCAGCCACGACAAGACGGGGCGGCATTGCCTCGCCACGGACCCGACGGGAAAGCTCGACATCGTCAAGCACGCCGGCTTCTGGCTCCGGAACGAGGCCGGCCTCCCGATCAAGCGGTTCCGCCACGTCTGCTGGGACGGATGCATGTTCCCCAACGCCGTCATGTCCGACGAAAAGACATGGAACGATATCCTGGCCGTGATGATCGGCGTTCGCGACCAGCACGGCTGGCACGAGGCGAACTGACCTCATCCCGAAAGTTGACACCCAGGCGGGACGCCGAGGGCTCTATCGCGTGGCCCGGGCGTCGATCGACATCTCCGAATGCATGGCGGGGGGGAGAGGCCGCGTGGCGGATCCTCGTGCCGCTCCCGCCGGATATATCGTCGAAAAAAGCCTATGTAACGAACCGGCCCTCTCCGTTTCAGGGCGCGAGTTTCTTCATATCCCGCTCGCCGTCGCCAATCCGGAAGTGGACGCCGATCACGCGTCCCTGGCCGTCCTTGCGGAAGGTGAAGCGGCCGTCGGTATACGGCATGTCGAACTCCGTCTCGGTGATCGGCTCGAGTGCGAGCGGCTGGGGACGGAACGGGAAGATGACGGTCAGGTGCCCATCCTCGCGGGCGATTGTGGCCTTTGGAGCTTCCGGCTTCTCGTTCAAGAGATACTGCCCCGCGTACCGGTCCAGGACCTCGGACGGGAGCGTGATGACCTTCGGCCGGGAGAGGTCCTTCGCCGTCGGTGCGGCGCGCTCGGGGAGCTCGCGGAGCCAGATGTTGCGATACCGCACCGGGTGGTCGTGATCTTGGAGTGAAATCACGCCGCGTTCGCCGATATCCTTATACGGGAGCCATTTGAGCCATGTGGTGAAGCCGAACGGTTCCTCGTTGTCCTGCACGAGGATTCCGTTGTGGAAGAGGGTCACCCGCGCCGGCTCCAGGAGCTTGCCGGACCCGTCGAATCTGGGTCGGCGGAAGGCGATGTCATAGGACTGCCATTCCCCTGGGGGACGCGAGGCGTTGAAGAGGGGGGGGTACTGGCCATAGATGGCCCCCGCCTGACCATCGGCATAGGTGTCGGCCTTGTAGGAATCCAGCACCTGAATTTCGAATTCACCCATCAGGAATATGCCACTATTGCCACGGTCCTGGCCCTTGCCGTCGGGCGGATTGGGCGCGGCCCACTCGACGTGGAGCTGGATGTCGCCGAACTTCCCCTTCGTCTCGATCGGCCCGGCCCCCGGCGCCGTCTCCATATAACCGTCGCCCACCCTCCATGTCGCGGGCCCTCCACGGGTCGATCTCCAAGCGTCGAGGTTCAATCCGCTGAACAGGATGACCGCATCCTTAGGCGGCTTCGACGCGATTTGGCCCTCCGCAGGCTCGACCACAAGTGGCTTTGGACGACGGAAGTCGTGCTGCCTCCAACGTGCGGAAGCCCTGCCGGTTCCCACCTCCTCGGCGACCAGGCAGGCCATCAGTCCCGTGGCCGCGATGGCGATCGCGAGGCCGAATTTTACAAAGTTGAGAGGCATGATCGGCGGCTCTCCGGTCGGAAGGAAAATCTGGTGAAGGGATAGGGGCAGGCGGAGATCCTCTCACAGAAGTCTCGTCGTCGCGACAGGTCGGGCTCGCTCGGTCCGGCGGATTCTTCCCGATACGGGGACAGCCCCCGAGGTCCACGACAACCTTCGGCCCCACAGTTCTGCTTGATTGTATAGCCGTGGCGACGACGGGATGAGCGTCTCGTTTGTAGGTAGAATATTTCGTCCAACAGAGGCCATTGATGTGTCTGCCCGATTTTTCTGGCCATGCGATCGCCCTGGGCCCCGTGGACGCTTCTCTCCTCAACGCCGAGCAGGCCGCCGATGCCGAACGCCACTTCCAACTCCTCCGTCCCGCCGTCGAGGACGAACTGCGCAACCTGGCACGGTTGCTCGCCCCAGAGCAAGCGGAGCGATTCGACGAACTTGCCGAAGTCGGACGTCGGCACGACGCCGTCAACGCCTTCGACCGGCCCCCGTGGAGGTCCCAACTCGGTCTCGGGCGGCGCGAAGGGATTATCCTCGGCCCATGGGACCTCGGGTTCGTCCCACATCCCGGACAAGGTCCTGTTATCGTGAGCCGGGTGTGGGAGGAATTCAGGACGCTCCGGCAGGCCGGGCAGGTCGAGGAGGCTCCCATCACCAGGCCTCCCGGGACGCCCGGTTTCCATCGGGTGTCGGGGGGAGGACGAGGAAGCACGTATCTCAGCCGCGTTTCGCGGCGAGGGCGGCCCTGGCGGCTTCGAGGACCTTATCGGCGGTCATGCCGAACTTCTGGATCAGCTCCTCGGGCGAGCCGCTCTCGCCGAACTGGTCGCCCAGGTTGACGAAGCGGATCGGCACGGGACTGGCTTCGGCGAGCGTCATGGCCACCACGCTGCCGAGGCCGCCGTGGGCGAGGTGCTCCTCGGCCACGACCAGGGCCCCGGTCTCGCGGGCGGCGGAGAGGAGGGCGTCGCGGTCGATCGGCTTGACGGTGTGCATGTCGAGGACGCGGGCCTGCACCCCGTCGGCGGCGAGGGACTCGGCGGCGTCGAGGGCGGCGGCGACCATAAGGCCGTTGGCGACCAGGGTGATGTCACTCCCGTCCCGGAGCCTGTTGGCCTCGCCGATGGTGAACGGGGAAGGGGAAGAGGTGTATATCTTCGGGACATCGGGACGACCGACGCGCAAGTAGACCGGACCTTTGTGCTTGAGCATCGCGGCGGTCGCGGATCTGGCCGACTCCTCGTCGGCGGGGACGATGACCACGAAGTTCGGCAGGGAACACATCAGGGCGACGTCTTCGATCCCCATCTGCGAGGCGCCATCCTCGCCGATCGAGATGCCGGCGTGGCTGCCCACGACCTTGACATTCAGGTTCGGGTAGGCGACCGACATCCGCAGCTGGTCGTAGGCATTGCACGTGATGAAGGCGGCGAAACTGGCGATCAGGCTCATCTTCCCCGAGCTGGCGAGGCCGCCGGCGACGCCGACGAGGTTGCTCTCGGCGATCCCGAGGTTGAAGAAGCGGTCGGGATACTTCTTGCCGAACCACTCGGTCCGGGTCGAGTTGCTCACGTCGGCGTCGACGACGACGAGGTCGGGGTGGTCGGCCCCGAGCGTTTCCAGGGCGCGTCCGAAGGCGTCGCGGGTCGCCTTGCCGAGCTCACGATTCGATTGCACCGCCGAAGGGGCTCCCGCCATGTCGTCGTCACCTTTCCTCGATCGAAAATTGCAGGGTCACGAGGGATGGCTGCCCGTTCGAGTGGCCGCCCGTCTCAGCTCGCGGAGACCTCGGCGAGGGCCTCGTCCAGATACTTGGGCGGGATCGGCTTGCCGTGAAAATTGGTGTCGCCCAGCCGATTCAATAGCGGCAGGATGCCCTGTCCCTTGTGTGTCAGCGAGATGATGCAGGTGGGCTGCCCCTTGGCAGCCCGGGCGCGCGTCAATGCGGCGAGGACCTCCCCCATGTCGTTGCCGTTGATGACCTGCGTATTCCATCCGAATGCGGCGAACTTGCCGTCGATCGGATCCATGTTCAGGACCTCTTCGGCCGCGCCTGTCTGCTGAAAGTGGTTGCGGTCGACGATGACCGTCAAGGTGTCGAGGCCAAACTTGGCGGCGGAGGCGGCGGCTTCCCAGACTTGCCCCTCGCCGAGCTCGCCATCGCCCGTCATGACGTACGTGTGGTAATCCTTCCCGTCGATCCGGCCCGCGAGGGCGTGCCCGACGCCGAGCGAGAGCCCCTGTCCGAGCGAGCCGGTCGAGGCCTCGACGCCGGCGAGCTTCGCCATATTCGGATGCCCTTCGAGCGGACTGCCCAGCTTTCTCAACGTCATGAGATCGCCGTGGGGGAAATAGCCCGCCTCGGCCAGGGCGGCGTACAAGACCGGGGCGGCGTGCCCCTTCGAGAGGATGAACCGGTCGCGATCGGGCCAGTGCGGGTTGTGGGCGTCATGGCGCAAGAAACCGCCAAAGTAGAGCGCGGTGACTACCTCGGTCGCCGAGAGCGAGCTGCTGGGGTGCCCCGAGCCCGCCTCGGTGGTCATGCGCAAGATGTCCTCGCGCATCTTCCTGGCGCGGGCATTTAAGGCGTCGAGATTGTTGGGCACGGGTCTGGCGTCTCCTCCGCGATGGTCACGGCAACCTCGTCGGTTCATCGTCTGGAACAACAAACTTAACTGTGCATCGTCGCAGCCGACAAGGGGGTACTGGCGCAGGGCGAAGCGTGCCGACCTCGGACGACTCGCGGTTGCCCCGCGCCACGAATATGCGTACCTTGATCCTCTATGTCAGGAACTTCATGCCCAGTTCACGGGGGAATCGCGTGCGATCGCCGTTCGCCCAAAGTCCGGAATTCCTCAAGCTCTTGCAAAGCGACCCAACGGCCGACCTGTCCCGGATCGCACTCGAAATCGCGTGCGACGAGTACCCCGACCTCGACCCCGAAGCCTACCTCCGGAAGATCGTGGCCCTGGCCGACCGCGTTCGAGACCGATGCCCCTCCGGGGCCGGGCCGAGACAGGTGCTTGGCCAGGTCAACTGGGTCCTCTTCGTCGAAGAAGGATTTCAAGGGAACACGGAAGATTACGGCGATCCGAGGAATAGTTATTTAAATGAGGTGATCGATCGCCGGATGGGGATACCGATCAGCCTCTCGGTCCTCTATCGCGCCCTGGCCGTGCGGTTGGGCCTGGAGGTGTCGGGGGTGAACTTGCCGGCGCATTTCATGTTGCGGGTCGGCAGCGGGGTGTCGACGATCTTCATCGACCCGTTCCATGCCGGCGCCTTGCTCGACCGCACGGGCTGTGAGGGTTGCATCTCGAAGGTCATCGGCCAACCGGTCGCCCTTTCCGACCTTCAACTCGCCCCGTGCAGCGTGACCCAAATCGTCACGCGTATGCTCCGAAATCTCAAGGCGATCTACTTGCAGAGGAATGACTTCATGATCGCCTTGCCGGTCCAGAGGCGGTTGGCGGCCCTCGACCCGGTGGAGCCACACGAACAGCGAGACCTCGGCATGCTCTGCCTGCAGGTCGATCGGCCGGGGGATGCTCTCGGGCCCCTGGAGGCCTATCTCAAGGCCCGTCCGGACGCTGATGACGCCGACGCGGTCGGTTCGCTCCTCCGAGCCGCCAGACGCGAAGTCGCGCGGTGGAACTGAGTGGCATTGCACCCTATTCGGATTCTTTTCGCATAGGAGTTACGCGGTAGCCGTCATTTTGTACAGAGGGGAGTGAGCGATAGGCCCGAACCGCTTCGCGGACGTCCTGCACGCTTATTCACCAACTGAGTTACTCCTATCGCACCTCGCGAGAGAAACACTCAAGACGCACGGGCCGCGTGTCGAAGCCATGAGTACGGCGCACTTCCGTTTACGAGCGCGCCGAGAGATTTCCGGAACTGGTATTGTTAGTCACGATCGAGGAGTGAGGTCGGGTCGACTTCCACGACTCGTGAACCGGTTCCTGAAATTTCGGTGAACACTGCTCTGTCCCCGCGCACTAGGAGGATTACGCCGAAATGCGCACCCGGACCTTGTCTTCGTGCCTGCTGATACTCCTCCTCTGCATCGCCGGATGCGCCAGCACATCGACCAACCGGTCGGGCGGGACACCGAAAATTCAGACCGTCGCCTCGGTAGGAGACAAAACGCTCCCGACTGTCTCGGGGACCCCCGGTTCGACCGTGAGCGCGGAAAAAGACTTGCCCGAGCTCCGGGTTGGCATGAATGGGCGTGTTTCGGGACGCGTGGTCGACTCGGAAGGCCGGCCCGTCCCCGATGCGAAGGTCCGACTGGCCGTCGGCGGGGCCCGGGGGGGCAGGATGAACCGCGCGACAACCGATCGCTCGGGGGCGTTCACACTGAGGGGGCTCAGGCCTCGCGCTTCTTACACGGTCATTGCCGAGTTGGATAATGCACGGGGTCGTATGACAGGGCGAAGCGACGTGCGTGCCCCCGACACCGACGTCCGAATTACGCTGGGTTACGCGGATGTAGATCCCGACGAGGAGTTGCCCAGATCCTCATCTCGGGTAAGCGCGATCTCAGCCCTGTCGGACAAAAATGAGAAGTCGTTGGAAGACGCCGACTCGGCTCGCATCAACGAGGAAGACCTGCTGCCCGGTCCCGACGACCCGCCGCCTCCCACGTCACGAATGAGCCGACGTCGGGAACAGACGTCCGATTCCCCCGCGGCGAGAGGGGCGAGCTGGCGGCGTGAAGACACCGCGGTTGCGGCCTCGCGTGCTTCGATTTCAAAACCCGAGCAGGTCACCGCTCCCGTGGATCCCGAAATGCACGGGACTGCATCGAGCACCGAGGTCTTACCATATGACGACGACAGCGTAAACCCCCTGCCTCCGGCCCTCGAACGCGAATCCTCCCACTCACGGCCTACCGTTGGCGACTCGAAAAGTATCGCGCCCGCAGAGAACGATCCTGTCTCCGCAAATCCGCAGGAACAGGACTCGCTAGGTGCGACGACCGAATTTCGAAGAAGGTCTAAACTCGCGAGGCGAGCGACCGCTGAGCCCTTCGCCGAATCGGTACCGGGGGCACTGGTCGTTGCTCGCATATCGGCCGAACCATCTCCGGCTGGGCCATCGATCCCGGAACCGTCGAGTCAACCCGAAAGCGACCGGAAACGCTTGACCTGGCGCGAGTTGAGTTCCCAGATAACGCCTCCCGTGACGCTCGAAGCCTCGCGAAAGCCCGAAGCGCAGTTACTTTCGACAATGTCCGACCGCATGGGAAGCGCTCGCCCCCTCTCAAAGGCTCGATCGCAAAAGGTTTTCGCCGATTCGATCGAAGAAGAACTGAAGACGTTCTGCCGCTATGACGCCAAAAATCGACGGATCGAAGACTTTCTCCTGCCGGACCTCGAAGGCAAGCCTGTTCATTTCCGGGATTTTGACGCCGATCTAGTCCTAATCGATTTCTGGGGGACATGGTGCGAGCCGTGCGTGAAGTCTGTCCCACACCTGGTCGCGTTACAAGAACGGATGGGGCCCGGTCGGCTGAGAGTCGTCGGGATCGCCTGCGAGAAGGCTGCGACCAGCGGACGTGCGGCCAAAGTTGCCAGAATGGCCGAACGGCTCGGGATCAATTACCCCCTCTTGCTAAGCAGCATGGAAGGTCCCTGCCCCCTCCAGGAAGCCCTGCACGTTCAGGCGTATCCCACCATGATCCTGGTCGATCGTCAGGGCCAGATTCTTTGGCGCGATCATGGGTCCACGCCGGTTACGCTCGCCCGACTCGAGCGGGTGATCGTCGCGTCCACTGCTGAGAATTCCGAAGTTGTACGCCGCTGACCCGAAATCCACGGCGTTCAGGGCCCGCCGCCCTTTGAGCAAGGGGCAGATCGCCTTGGAGTTGCTCGACCAGGCCCGCGGCGAGGGCCTGCCGGGGCAAGTCGTGGTAGCGGACTCCGGCTCCGGCGTCTCGGGGCCGTTCCGCGACGGCCTGGCCGAGCGGGGCCTGGCTACGTCGTCGGTGTCACCGACCAGATGGTCGTCTTCACCGGGCAGCCGCGGTGGACCGAGCCGAGGGTCGCGACCAGCGGCCGTTCGCAGAAGCGGCCCCGGATCACCACCGACTCGCCGCGGCCGGTCAGCCTGAAGGGGCTCGCCATGCGGACGCCCAGGGAGAAGGTGACGTGGCGAGAGGGGACCAAGGGGCCGATGTTGGGAAGCTTCGCCTGGCTGCGGGTCTGGCCGGCCGGCCGGCGGCTGGGCGACCGGCGAGGAGCCGCAGCCGGTGATCACGGTGCCGGCGATCCGCCTCGGCCTCGAGCGATTCCTGGCGCCGATCTGCCGCCACGACTGCCCCGACTGCCGCTCGGCGGAATCTCCAAAACACCTAACGGAGTAGCATTAAGCCTTCTTCTTTTTCTTCGCACCGCCTTTTAGCTCGGCCAGGGACAACATACCATTCTTGTCCTTGTCGAGCTTCTTGAACCTGGCCTCAATTTTCGAGGGGTCTTTCTTCCCCTTGCCCTTCATCTCGTCCAGGCTCAGCGACCCGTTGCCGTCTCTGTCCTTCTTTTGAAAGACCTGCTCCGGATTCCTCCGGGCCTTGGCCCTCGCGTTGTCATCGCCCTTGTCAGTTGCTGCCTCGGCAAGATTCGTCCCCAGCCCGGCCAGCAACACTCCCCCTAGAATCACCGACAAGATCATACGCATGTTTCACCCCTGGCTCGTCGTTAGACTTACATCGCGATGTGACAATCACGGGACTCAAGCATGAAACCCGACCCAGGACCGGGAGTATCGAAAGCGCGTGATTGCCCTATAGCTAGGGGCCGAGTCGCGGCAGTTTGTAGTGCGCCCCGGAATTCAGACCAGTGCATAATGGGGGTCGAGGCCCCCGGGGAGGCGCACTGGGATGAGGAAACGGCGGCGGTTCACACCCGAGTTCAAGTCCAAGGTCGTCCTGGACGTCCT
>JAABUS010003469.1_pt1 | contig 25555 bp, 32 predicted proteins | sample 5560161 | NCBI WGS metagenome assembly JAABUS01 (sample SAMN10711885, study PRJNA513376) | rock metagenome | isolation source: Antarctica rocks | place: Antarctica: Victoria Land, Trio Nunatak nord | collected 2016-01-04
AAGAAGAGAGAATGACTTACCTCCGTAATGATAGCACAAGTCATCGTGGTAATTTGTAGCAATACCCAAAATACTTGGCTGCGTATCGAATTCCAGTCCCTTGCGAAGAAATGAAACATGTCTCACTATCCGAACCGCAACCCTCGATCCGGTCAAATACCATTTCAAGCCAAAGCCAGAGCAATAAGCCCAACCCCCCAAACCACCCCACCTTCTGACCTAACCCTCCTCCCTCCTTCCCTACCATACGCATACTCGTACTGTACTCATCCACAGACCAGACTTCGGCGGTATGGAAACGCACGGAATCAAGCAAGGCATCCTCTGTCGCCAACCCCTGGCTCGACTCTCGGTCTTCCACCTCCTCCTAGGATTGCCTACCACGAACATCTCCTGTCTCACATGAACGGAGGAAAGAATTCTCCGCTCGCCTCGTCATGTCCACTCTTCTCTCTCCGCTTGCACTCCACCCCAAACGTGCGGTAAGAAAGATCCCGCTAGAGGAAATAATGGGTCTAGGGCGTATGTACAGTAGGAGTCTGGGGAATGTGCTGTGGCTTGGTTCAAGGATTCCCCCCTTGCAAGGCGATAATGGCGTCTTTGTGAATTGGGGACATAAGGTAGGTTTCGATGCTAGAAACGCTTACTTGCTCCCTTTGGAGAAGCGCGATCTCGGTTCTGGCGGGGGCGTGTGTGCCAAGTTGAGTTGAGGATGAGCGACTGTTTAGGGACGGTTCGGGCGGAGGGGTGGGGGGGCATGGTGGTGGGTGTTATTGGGGGGAAAGGGGGAGGGTGGGCGGCGATTAGGAAGGTGTTGGGCGAGAGGGGGTGAGAGGTTATGGAGGGGAAGGAGGGGAGCGAGCGAAGGGAGGGGTGGATTGGGGCTGAGGGGACGCGGAGTGATAAGATGGGAGCGAGAAGTTGAGAAAATGGAAATGTTATGAGAGATATACATCTAAAATAATTTTTGGACCTCAGGAAATAGAATACGAGAAAGATCGGTTTTTCTATTGCAAAGTGAAAGTATTCAGCCCCAAAACCAGCACCGGCGAACGTCATTCATCAATATTCATTCGCCACCCATCAGCCCCTAAACCCTCACCAAACTCGGCCCACCCTCTCCTAACTCCTCATTCAACCGAACCAAAACCCCCTTCAAAGAGTTCCTCTCGCGACACTGACTTCTCGTTTCTCCATCAAGTCCATGATACAGCATAGCCAGCGCGTTACTCTTCCACAGCCTCAGTCCGCTCCTCCGGCTTCTGAAAATCGCCGCCGCCAGGAAAAACGCCGTGAGCAACACCACCGCCACCGGTAGCGCGATCCACCCCCATCGGACATGCACGTAGCTCTCAGCCTCAAAGGCTGCCCCAGGTACTGGGACAGCACCACCAGAGGAGCGGAAGCTGTTGGTCATGCTTTGGGCTAGCTCGGACGTCAGGCGCGAGAGACCGGATGGGTATTCGTAGTAGTACCAGTAGAAAGCCTGCACCATGTCTGTGTCAAAGAAGGTTTCGCCGCTGGAGATGCCGACGGTGAGGTTGACGATGATGTTGGATTCTTGGGTTCGAGGGTACTTGGCCGAGCTTCGAGAGGCGGAGCCGTTGCGGAAGATGTCATCGAACCATTGCTGGATGGCGAGCATGGCGCCCATGCCGATGGGGTATGTTGTGTTATCGCCGGCTGTGATGATGCCAGGAACGTTTGTCCCGGTTTTCAGGTCATTGGAAATGTCGACGACGGATGTATTGGTGAAGGTGGCGGTGACATTTTGTAGGGTTACTCCGTTGTGAACGGAGGTATTGAGAGTTTGAACGCAATACTGGAGGGTACACTGAGTCGCCCAAGGACTTGAATGTTTGTTTGTCGCTTGCACTGCGCCATCCTGTGCCTCGGTGCCCATGAACGTCAATTTCATGATATCAGTATAGGCCATGGAACCAGACGGCGACGGCGTCTGACCTGACATACTAAAGACGGAAGAATTGGTATTGAGAATCGCTCCATAGGGTAATTCCCAGCCACAATCCGTGCCGTTACCACCAAATTGTTTTCCGCAGGAGCGTTTCATGTATTCCGTCATAGAGATACACGAGCTACTCACGGCAAGCGTTGAGAATGATGGCCAAGTACAATTTCCTGTAGGGCAATCTACGGCGAGAGATGTGGTGGGATCTGAGGCAGAAAACATGCCGTTGAATACGGCTGCCTTCAATGGAAGGATTGGCACAAAGCTATCTTGAAAGAAGTCAGCAACAGCAGACAGTTCAACATGACTAATTAGAGTGGTATCGTACTGGACTGACTGCTGTCGCCAGGGAGAAAGGCAGTATAGTTGCTGGCAGATTTGATAGATGCCGCAGCGTGCGCCTCGACCATACGCGTACGATAAGCGACGATTTGCTGAGCAAAGGGACCCATTGCCAAAGCTACGATCGTAACAATGGCTCCAAAAGACCCAAGGATACTACAACATAGATCAGCGACTTTCGCTAGTGAATTAGACGGATGGAGACGTACCCGCCACGACCAAATACTAATAGCTTGATACTACCATAGAAACCTCTGCTGGCATCATCGAAGAGTACCATGTCGGTCAACGGCCGATGTGCCCCCTTGAAGCGGATCCACTTTAATTGACTCAGGCCGCTTGACAATGGTGCCGCAATTGAAGCTGTTGCCAAAGCACTAAGAAGAGCGACAAGCGTGTTCAGCGTTATCTGCTCCGGCCAATGTGGAAGAGACTGTCCATTAAAATGGGCAAGCACTCCAACGATTGCTGCTATAGCCGATATGCTTGCGAGAAGACTAATAATCTCTAAAAGCCAAGATCCACCACCGAGGATAGTTGAAGAGGTCGAGGAAGTCGAGCTAGCTTCGCCGTCTCGAATCTTGTGCTCTGTGGTTTTCTCTGAATGTTTTTCTATCGGAGAATCTGAACCGCCATGCCAGCTGCCATTAACCAGGGTTTGTGGGCTGAAGGGTGAGGCCAGGTTCTCACTTGCAAGCTCTCCTGATTCGAATGATCTCGCAGGTTGTTGAGGCCTCACGGAGCGGTTCGAAGCATCACTGAGGTTGCTTCGATGAGAAGAGATACCGTGTTCATCGTTCATATCCAGAGGAGAGTATGAGCTTGACATCCTTGCTGCTGCCATGTTCATTCTTGATTCGCTTGTACTTTGCACTGCAGATAGAAAGGACTTAATGGAAGACCACCAGGATACAAGACCTCTTTCTATGTATATATCAAAGACTCCCAGAGCGTGACATCCAGAATTGCAGGCATCCTGCGATTAGTTCAGCCGTATATTAATAAATATATTTCAGCCTCCACTGGGCATCATTACACCCTCTCGAGTTTTCCACGCCTATCGTGCAGTCAACCTTTGTCGAATCCATCTGCATTGTGACAGACTTGTACGCCTGGATAAGTGGCAACTCTGGGCTGAATGGAATCGTCGTCGTCGGGCGAATCATTGTGCTCTGCAGCCCTCCCGACATGCATGAGTTCCTAGTGGGGGTACTGGATATGTGCATCAGAACCAGAGACCTGGGCCAATCATAACAGCATTTTCGGTAATGCTACTCTACTCGAGCACTCTGGGATAGTTTCACCAAAGCTTTCAAATGGTTTGTGGGATAAATATCAGACACCCTTGGCATGCTTGGCATTTGAGGAAAGAGGAACGAGCGGTGAAGGCAAACGAGTTGCTAACTAACGTTCAGCCTGGCCAACGGAAGGAAATTTTCCATCTCTGCCATCTCACTACAATCACAACATCAATCACATCAATAGCACTCAAAGGCTCTGGCACTCCATGACTTAGCTAGGACACAAGCCCTTGAATCCGATGGCGGGGAGTTACGCCGCTGCGGAAAATACAACCAACAAAGTCTATTAATATTCCGTACCCGTGCAGCGATACATCTGACAATGCATGACGGCTTGCAGATATGCACCTATCATATGGTTCATAGCCATAAGCCTTACCTGCATAGCGCATTCATGTTCAGCAATTCCGTTCTAAAGTTATCATACTGTAAACCTACACAGCCCTACAAACCCGAAACAGGCGCTCTCTCTCAATCTAGTGGTGTCGCACATCCTTGACCGATATGAGCTCCGTGGAAACAGCTGCAGTGTTCCATGCAGCCTGCTTACAATGGCTGCAGCTATCCTGAAGATGTTCATACCTCACCCAACTTCGTACGTAGAACCGAAGAACATCGATGCCTTCGCCCGCTTTCCGTTGAGCCCAAGATAGGTTATCAGTTTAAGAAAACAGGAAATGAAACTTCACATATTTGTTATAGACCCTGAGGTCTATTCAATAATCGTTATGTACTGATGACTCGGAGGTCCTTTCCGGCCAAAGACGGAAGCCTTACAACTTTCACATACATAAAAGTGCCTTGGGGAAACCCAACGGCCTAAAAGCGTGAGTGGAATCATAATCTAAAGACCTCCCTCTTTATATATGAATCTGGAAGATGCAAAGTCCCTGACCTAAAGGCTGGACATGACCATTGCAGTTTCACATGCGGGCTGTGGCAGCTTTAGAACGTTCATACATGGCCCGTTCGAAGGCCCTTTGCAGCTCTATGGACTTCGGGTCGCCTGGCGGCATGATCTGCGAGGCGTACATACCGCAGAGTTCAGCTTCGCGGTCAATAAACTAAAAGCATCCAATCAGTCATATGTTCAATATGGGACGAGAAACGGGGCAATACCCAACACAAGTTCGGCAACCCGGTCCAGGTCATAGTCTCCTTACTCCTCCAGCCAGGGATATGATTAAGGCAAAGCAAACCCCCCAGGCCCCAGTCCTTTTCACAATCTATGGGTAGCGTTGCTCCGAAAAGGTTGTTCAAGTCTGGAATTTTGCTTAGCTTCATCAGTGCTTTGTGGCTCAGTTCTGTCAGCTGTGGTGTGAAAAGCTCTGCCGCGCCCTCCTTTTTTAACAAGTTTCCATCGTCGGCCAGTAGACTGTGTATCACTTTGAGGTATTCTGGCGCGCAAGCACTAAGGCCTTGACCTCCCATGCAATCTTTTACTCCTTCATATGGTATAGGGCCGTCATATGGCATTGCCTTCTCATCTGGCGCTTTCCGAATACTCATGCCTGCTTTCTTTGCCTTTAAATCAGGTCTTCCCTCTATGAAGAACGTCATGTCTTTAATGCCAAGAGGCTGCCAGATATATTTCTCAAAGTAAGTCTCAAGTGTCATACTAGGATTGACACGTTCGACCATCTTTCCGGCCCAATCATGTCCGGCACCATACGTCCAGGACGTGCCTGGTTCGAATACCAGTGGATAAAGAAATCTCGTAGCTACAGTCACGCCTGCAGACGGCTTCTCGCCTCTGCTTTTGCGCCATCGGAGCAAGCCTGGATGGACGGCATCATAAGCAATACCGGAGGAGTGCGTTAACAGCAATCTACAAAATGAAATCAAGAACTGACTCACATTGAGATTGTAGTACTTACCTCAGTGTGACAGCTTTCGTCGCCTTCTTGAATTTCAGTTCGCCAGGCGGCTCATAGGCTTCGGAGATGATTTCGATATCTTTGAATTCCGGCAACACCCTCACGACATCCTCGTCTAGTTGCAGAAGACCTCGCTCGACGCACTGCAACGCAGCTATTGAAGTCAAGAGTTTCGTACACGATGCTAATCCCATTATTGCATCCTGTTCGAGGGGTTCTTGATGACCATCTTCAAGGGAACGAACTCCAAACGATTTACTGTAACGAAATTTGCCTAAAAATATACTATCAGAGCTGAATACTATAATTCAAAGATGAATAGCGGAGGTACCTGTTTTGTCAGTAGCTACCAGCACCGCTCCAGGGATCTCTCTATCCCTGCAGGCTGCCCGGAAGGTTTCTTCCAACGAGGACATTATGAGCAATGGAAGAAGCAGGATCAATCATCAACTCGTCCAACTACTCAGCATTACGAGCACGAATTTTCTCTTGTTCTCATTCTTTACTCATATAGCAATCTTTGGGCAAGTATTTTCGATCCCCTAGCATTGTTGCCTATCTCCTCATTGGAAAGTGCCGAGGTGTTTGGTGTGGTATCACGTGATAGTCACATTATACTGTGTAGACAAATCAGGGTTGCGCTGTGGCTCCATCCCTCAACTTGTCTATATCGTTTATCAAGTAATGAATTGGCAAGAGGAGAGGACAAAAATTGGGAGCTCTCCCACGAGAGGGCCGCTTTAGCAAGCGAGCTGGGTGTCGCGGAGTGTGATCCGGCACCCAAGTCAGGCAATCTGGCACTTAACTCGGGCTAGACGCAATAGCAGTGTGAGATCTGCCTTTGCCCGTCAGGGATGACCCTGTCCAAGTCGTCACTCTTTGAATAACTTCTTCTTGGCCTCGGCTTACTTTTTATCGATGTTTTTCTTATGAATTATTTTTCTGCTTTGTATTCAATGTCTCTGGTCTCCCCGGTTTCTCGAGGAATGTTGGGGCTCAACCTTAATGCGTACGTGCAGAGTCGGTAAGAGAATCCAAAGTGTGACACTAAAAACGGTGAAGAACAAGCAAGCCTGCTTTCACCGAGAATCGCGCTTGATGGATGCTGCAACAGCCGTTGTAGAATACATTTCACTTGAGACCAAAACCCGTCATTAGACTGGTATCCAAACGCATGCTCAGAATCCGAGACTGCCACAGAGAAGGATTTCTCCGACAAAAGTCAAAAGAAAGCGGCTTCATGATCGACATGTACTCCCTCAGGAAGCCCACCGCCACTGTGAGGTCTTTGTCTTCAGCTTTCAACCAAGGGCAGAGATCCACAAATGGAAACACACCGGTCTTAAATCGAGGAATCAACATCTGAAATCGCTTACTCACCTGAGCAATGCTCGCAGCTTCAAAGGCTTGCGAAGAAAGGATCGTTACAGATAGACTGAATAACTTGAACCAGTGTAAAAGTCTTCCACATATCGATACCTTTGTTTACCGATATCACTCCCAACAGTCAAAAACAAAAGATATATGTCCTTAAAAACTTCAATTAACGCCGCTTGCTTCTCCCCCTATGTCTCTACCTAAGAGCCTCCAAGAACTTTACCTCGTTGGTGCCTAACCACCAAAACGGAGATACCTGGTGGTAGTCTTTGGCATACCTTAGCTACTGTATGTACATACATAGATCGCTTACCCAACCAAAAAAGTCCTTTCTCCATTTTAAGACTTGATACAGGGTACCTATGTAAAAGGAGGCAGAGCCAAGGCCACATCAGCGTATTCCGTTCTTGAACGAGCACACGTTACGCGATGTGCGTCACTCGGGGGGCATGCATATTCGTAGTGTCAATGAATAGTGCTTGGCTAAGCGTACGGAGTCGTCGTTTACTTCGTATACCCTTGAGGATGAGTGGGTGGTGAGGGAGAGGGAGAGGAAGCGGAAGCGGAAGAGGGAGGAGATTGTGTAAAGGCATAAGATTCATAGATGGGACGGAAAAGCAACTCTCAAAAAAACACACAACATGATCAAACCCCCCTTATTAAAATCATACCCGCCTACAAAATAATTATAAGTCCTATTACAGAACTCGTGAAACCCCATCATAGCGAAAATAGCAAATAAATTAAAATAAAATCGCGCCTCGAGATAACCTATCCCGGCGACGCTCCTGGGCTACCTGTCCCGTTCCAACTACCTTAGTCCGCTAGTTTGGATCCATCATACCCTACAGTACCTACTTTATCTCATGCCCATCATAGACATATCCATGATATCATACAATCATTACCAATGCCGTTCCCGGCATCCCAAGCCTCTTGTCCAAACTCCACAAGGCCCATAAAGCAAAAGCAAGCTCCCGCATCTCGCAGCACTTTCATCATCTCGAATACGGCCGATTCATCGCCGCAATCTCCCTCGCAATCGTCGCCCACTCCAGCTCCCTCTTGATCGGCTCGCCGCGCTTCTGCTGCTGAACCTCGTCCCATTTGAGGAGTTCGTAGGCGAAGCGGAGGTGGGGCTGGATAATGACGTTGAGGCGGCGGGCGCGGACGTAGCAGCTGAGGTTTGGGGTGTTAGCTTCCGGAAGGGTGGAGCAAAGTGGGTGAGATCTGGAAGGAGGACTTACTATGCGCGTGGGAATGAGAGAGCGAGGGAAGCCATGACTTCTGCGATGCAGATTGTTGCTGAGCGAGAGACGCCGACGCGACAGTGGACTAGCGTTGCTGTGCCATCTTCTTTACCTTTTTCTGCAACGGCCATTGTCAGTACGACTTGGAGGAAAAGTGGTTAACCTGGAGGCTCTTACGAATGAACGCCAGACACCTTTCATATTCCTTCATCAACGGATCCAAGCCATTGTCCTGCACCCGGTCGATGAAAAGCAAGTTTTTCAGACCCCAGCTATCGATCTGGTTCTTTGTCCAATTTACTGGCTCGCCAACACTGAGTACCTTGTTGATACCCATTGCTCTTAGCAGCTCTGGGTTATTTGCATGATTTAGGTTACCAAGGTACATGTACGGAAGTATTCGACTCGGTAAGCTCCCATCCATTTTCGAGAGCCATGCTGGTTCCGTTTGCACAGCGCCTAAGATACCATTCGCTGCACCCGGCGACAACTCTAATATCTTTGATTGCAGTTGTGCAAGTAAAGCGACGTCAGACGGGTAGGCGAAGAAATTGCGTTTCTTCTCGCAGTGGAGGCGTAGCCAAGCTTCGTGCACGGGAATTCGTTCGGCGTACATGAAGTAAGCTAATGCAAGTAACGTGCTCTCAGTATACCCATCGGTGCAGTGGATGAAGATCTTTCGTGGGTGGGGCGAGAGTAATTTCATGGGGATATCGCCATCAGAGTCCTGCTCGTCATCGCTCGTGTCTGGTGTAAAATCTGGATTCGCCAGCCGATGCATCCATTGACAGATTTCCGTCAGAGGACCAGTCCCTGAATTCGATAACTTCGGTGGCATGATACTCCCTGACGAAGGGAATTCTAGGTGCTGTGGGGCGAAGTGGCTAAGCTCGCCGATACGCTTAAGCGTATGATGGTCTGGAGCTTGTGCAAGATCGCTCGCCTCAATGAAGACATCATATAAGGGCTCTTCTTCTCGGGTTTCGACATATCGGCACAGTGAGGAATCGGGGCTGGGGCCTAGCCACACATTTTTCGCAATTTCAGATGCTTTTGACATGTTGCACATTTCCTGCCGCTCCCACTGAACTAGGATTGATTAGAATCAATTCCTCCCGAGAATTTGGAAAACTTCTTGTAACTCACAGAAGTCCATGACCGCACCTGTCGGCTGCTCCCGAGAGTCGATTGCTACAAGCTCTGGGTGGTTCTTCTCGAACTCGCTGAACCTGCCTGCGAGTAAATGGTTAGAATATGTCTCACAACAATTGAAGTAAGCAAACCAACGCTTGGCATCACTTACTAGAAACGACAAAGGTTTCGAAGCGCGGAATTTCCTGTCCAGCCGAGGAATGCTTCTCACGCCAGGCGCTTTGTGCATTAGCAAGTCTTTTGGCAGCGTCATGGGCCCCGCTTTCTGGCGTGCCCTCATCTCCATAAACGACTAGATCGGACATCATAGCCATCTTGGTAGCCTGAATATGAAAGTTGCGGACTGAGAAGCCTTCTCTAGGGTCCACATCCAGGAAGGTAGCATTCTGACCATTGCTTGGAGATAATAGCTCATCTGGTGCCAACGCCCCTTTTAATCTCGATTTTGTCAGGTCTCCGTCTGCCTTTACGATTGTAATTCCTCGAAAACATGTTGGCGTAGCGCGCAAGGATTTTCGTCGAGCAATGAAAAACGCTTGCTGGACCTGGTTGTTGGGATGCAACCCGTGTAGCCATGGGAACAGCTTCTTGGGCTCTGGAAAAGGTTGTGCCGAGAGATAATCAAGTGCTGCAGCTAGCCGGAGCGAATCGATTGAGTAGATTGGAGGCGATTCGGAGACTTTGCGATATGCGTCAGCTGGATGAAGGAGCGAGAGGGTCTGGACTTGAGGGTGTTTGGTAGGCGGAGAGGCGGGTGGAGTTGCGGGCATTTGTTGTTGCAATTTCGGAGGAGGACCCGGAGAGCAATAGGGGAGGTGCTTGTTAGGGATTGGGGCGGCGGCAAGCTTGGAAATGTCAAGGCTAAGGGTAGGGCCTTGTGAGGGCGGAGGGGTGGGGGACTGTTGCAGATAGTGCTGTTGAGCTACTGCTGCGGCCATTGTGCAAATTTCTGTTTTTGAAGTGCAAGCTTCACTCGCTCGGATTCTTCCACCGGCTCAGTTTATCAGCAATATGCTCGGAGCCTTGTTGTATAGCATAGGTTGCGAAATCTAGACAAGCAAGGTCAACAGCTGCGATGCGAGCTCGCTGGGCGGAATATTTACCGAGTTGCAACATCTGAGGGAGAACCCCCCGCTCAACCACAATCTGTGGAAGCTGATGTGATAGCACTGCAAGGGGGGAGCGATTGACCGTGATTGCTGAGGCCAGCATCAAATGCTAATCAAGAGCAGACTTGAGCGAAGCGATATATAGCACCGTGTTGTTCCAATGCTATTTACTGGTCGGTTGAGGTAATCAGAGCTGTGAATGTCAAGTTGCATAGGTAGACGTTTCAGCTCACAGCGAGTCAATCAAATAAAGGTTGGAGTGAGATGGCTCAGGCAATCTCGAGCAAGATTACAGCCATGAGCAGCAATTTGTTGAAGTGGTTGCAAAAAGTAGAAGTAGAAAGCGGTTGAGACAGATAATATTAGTGTTACTATTATTCCTCATCCTTCTGTAGGTAAGTTGATCACCTCGAAGCAGACAGAAAACAGTCCCTCTCACCCCGCCCCAGGTAGGTGCGGCCGCTAAGGCATTACCGGGTAGCGCGGCTTGGCACCCCGCCTCGCGCCTCGACTTGCATGGAGTGGAGAGTAGGGAATTGTATCACCAGAAACACCTTACCTTACCTACTTACAGGTACAGAAGTCTTGATTCAATACCCTCTCAGCTCTCCATGCCAGGAGCATCGATGCATGGACGTGCTCTCCTTGGTAGAAGGACCGGCGAGATGGCATTGTTCACAGCGTCAAATTCAACGGGTCCAGAACACTGACGGTCGGTTGCCAGGATCATCCCATCCTGCGAAGATGGTGGACTCGTCCCGCATTGGACGATGCAAGTCATCGTCGATCTCTATCGCTGCCGAGCACTTCCATCTTTCTCCACAGAACTAATACCGTGCAGCTGGTCTCAACGGTCGTCGGTGGGCGAAAAGGCACGAGAAAGCTCTGCACTTCCGCCACCCCCGAGTAAACAGCTTTATGTTCTTTTCAGGACTTACTCAATGCGACATTTGCTTCAATTCTTCGCCAAGGCGCTCAAGGTAAAACTTGCTTATCTGCGACGGCAAACCGTGGAATGACCGGGCAATCTTCTCAATGTCTTTGCGCCCTTTTTCATACGGCTGCAGATCTCGATTACCATATACGTCTTTTCCAGCAGCATAGCCACTCTTGAGATTGCGGAAGAAGATGTTGACCGAAATGCTGATACTATCCATTGGACAGGCTGTGTGGAGCCACAGAGGAGGGATGAAGAGGACGTCTCCAGGCTGCAGTATGGCTTCCTGAGGATGAGCCAGCTGAAGCGATGGATGTTGAGCGACACCAGCATCGAAGAGGTTGAGCTTGGAACTGGACGCACCCGGCGGGATGTCGAGGTATAGTACATCAGAAGGTGGGTACAACAGGACTCGTTTAGTGCCACGGATCTGGCAGAGAACGTTGGCCATGACCTATCCCATTGCACATCAGCTTCAAGTTTAATTGACCAGGACCTCATCCTCACATCATAATGCAGCCACATAACCACAGGCCCAGAGATCCTAAGAGGCGAGCTGTGTGCGTTACGCGCAACCATCTCGAGCTGAGCTGGAAGACTAAAGTCCGAGGCAAGCACTGGAAAATCAATGGCAAGCTGGGCCGGCTGCTGCGAGGGCTTTTCTAACGCAAGGGATCTAAGATATTGCTTAGAACCTGCCGCGATCTGGTCGATGAATTCGCCGAATGGTTTCTTAACGTAGCTAAAGTTCTTCGTCTGAAAATTCATGTGCTGATCGGTAGCCTCATGCACCACAATCTGTAGACGTAAGACAAGGCCTGTGAAACTTACGACAGAATACCCACAAGCCTCTGAGCCCCAACTTTAACCTTCAGAGCCTCCAGAGACCATTCCATGACACAGGGTCCAAGGTCCATATCCTCCATCACGACAGGGTTGGAGATGTCCACTATACGCTTGAAACCCTTGGAATCTTCCAGATGCATTCTTGGGGTGATCGACATGGCGGTTTCAGTAAGAATCCGAGGTATGGTCGAGCTCGTCAAGGCGTCATTGCTTTCTTGCCGAGTCCGAGCACCGGAGTTTGGTTTCTGACCTTCATCATAGCTCCATCTTGACTCCGACTTGTGGGTGCCCATCTTAAGAGTGTAAATGCATTGATTCCAGTAAGTGCCGAATGAAAAGCACACTGCTCCACCTCCGGCAAGAGCGACCGAGTCTTGGTAAGCGTAAACGCTATGTCCCACGAGCAAAGGACGTGACCCACATTCAACAATCGATGGCTTCAGTTTAGCGAAATCATTTTCGCTAGAACCCGAAGGATTTGGGAAAAGGCAGACCACATCATATTTCTGTGGCAGGAGGTATCGGGAAACGCCACCTATCAGCATAAGACCAGCGTATGACCACGTGAGACATGCTCCAAGTCTGTGGATTGCATTTGGAATGCCGCTCAACGGTTCTACGTCGAAGCCGTGCTTTTTAACTTCAATGGAAGGTCTTGTCTCAATGTCGGAGATTTTCCATTCAAACATTTCAACACAGATTGTGCCATCTTCTGCCATACCGCCCAGCAAGATGCCTTGTTGCACCGCTGTTGATGCCATGACAGCACCAAATCTGGGTTCTATATTATTCCTATCAATCTTAAGTTTCTCCCAATCATCGTGGCCGCGCCAAAGGATCCAGTCACCAGATATTAGTCCTTTGTTTGATTTGCCTCCGTAAATGAGTACACCCTGATCGCCATCATTTAGCTCAACCAAAGCCGCACAATGCCTGTAGAGCGGAATTGGGAGATCTTCTACTCTCTCCCAGGCTCCGGAGCGGCGAAGCCAACAATCTGCCAAAGCACGGTCTGGTGACGTTCTCCCTCCCGCAAGGAGACAGTCAGTTCCCTTCAAACTGGTCATGGTGTGACACATCCGAGCTTCAATTGAGGGTGGTGGCAAAGATGTATCGTCATAAACACGATTCTCCAACTTGAAGACATCCGAAGACTCGAGCCGGCGCTGCGTGCCAAGCCCACCATGGAGACCGAATACTTCAGGAGATATTTGGTAAGCTGCACCAAACCGGCGCTGTCCTTGCCCCTTCGACAAAATCTCAAGCTCCAAACTCAAAGACATTGTTCCGCCTACGAAGTGCTCGGCTAAGCTTGGAAAACACAGGTCAGCGACTGGCTCGGCTCTGGGAACATAGCTCTGCGAAAAGTTCATCGTGCCTTCTGGGCCCTTTACAGCAACAAGTAGGAAGTAATGGGAGGCAAACAAAGCGAATTCTTCCCATTCATCGAATGGCTCAATTTTGTTGAGTGCCAGTCGCTGTTCTGAGCTTAAGAAGGATGGATCACTCCATAGATCCCACAAATCTCGAGCAGTTGCTGAAAGCCAGCCAGCTCGTAAGAAACGGCGTTCTTGGTCTGCCAGTGCTGGATAACTATGAATAGACTTAAGTGGTGTCTGTAGATTTCCAAAATGCTGAATCATCTTTTGCGCAAATGGATGGTCTGGCCCATCAGGCAAGTACTGTTCAAGCAGACAGAAGCGTACTTGCGGAATCAGTCATGCAGCATATTAAATCTTGAAGAGTCGGTCTGACATACCATCATCATATCGACTTGCCCATGCTATCAGTGAATCTGCAGCCTTAACATTCATGTATGTTACCGATACTTCTGCTGTACATAGTATCAAGTAATTAGACATATCAAACTCGCTTGTCAAAATAGAGTCTAGAGTCTTGGTGTTTGCGAGGTCACAACCCAGAGCTATGTAATGTCCACTTCGAAGGAGTACTGAACCGGAATCTGCAAATGCATCTATGGGTTGTAAAAGGTCCAGAAGTTGCGATGTTGCAAGAATGACTTCGCGCTTTTTCTTCATCAATTCCGGATAATCTATATCAATAAACATAACATTTCGACATTTCGAGCGTTCTCTGGCTAGCCATTGGAAAGCAAGAGGATCACTTATGACACTTCAGCCTCTGGACGAATACATCTTGAGTTTAGTAGGCGCGTCTTACTCACTACCCACATCCAAGGTTCATTACAATCTTCCTCTTGTCAGATGGTTCATCAAGGAACTTTTGGATCATATTTTCGACGGCATGCATTCGAAGCCAGTAGCCACGGTTGATTAACGGGCTTCGCCTCTGCGGTTTATTGACAAAATACCGGAGGAATTGTGGTTCTGGGTAGTATAAGCGCTCTACACTTCGCTTTGACACAATGCTGCTGTTATTGGTCTGTAGCTGTTTTAGTTGACGAGCATGATGAAAGATCTAGAATTCCTTACTGCCATGATAGAGTCATCTTGTTTCTGTCTCTTCGACTTAGTGGTCTGAATGGGTGACATAATCGATTCTTCTCAAGGACTGTAGGTAGGTAGAGAAGGATGAAGCATGAGTGTGATGATATCACGGGTTAGAGAAATTCCGTTATGCCGTAACCACGAGATCTTTCAACTTCCTCGCTAAGATTAGATTAATTAGGGTTCTTGCCGCTTGGCGCTATCAGAGACCCGTGTAATCCATGACTGACCATGACCGTGGTGCGAATTGCCCACGCGCAGCGCCTGTCACAAAACGAGATACTTGATTTAGGCAACATAGGAGAAGGTACCACATCGAGGCTCTACTTTATCAACACTATACCTGATTCTCTCGTGTAGTTTGATTCTCTTCAGAGTAATGGCAAAATTGGACGTCTTCTGTCGATAAACCCAGGAACTACAACCCCAGCTTCGAAGACCCTCTGTCGACTCTGCTGCTGAAGGAACAGCTGTGTCTCACTATGTCCATGAACTTTGTGACTTTCAATCAGGACTACAGCCACTTGGCTGTAGGTGCGTACTCTGGCCCTTGGGGAAAATCACGCGGATTTCTAGGTCTAATATAAGTTATGTGCAGGTACCTCGAAAGGCTTCCGAATATACACCACAGATCCCTTTTCAAAATGCTTCGAAACAAAATCCGGTGACATTGCGCTTCTTGAGATGCTCTTTTCAACATCGCTGGTTGCCTTGATCCTTTCACCGCGGAGGTTGCAGATTACAAATACTAAGGTACGTGGTTGTCTCCTCATGCCAGAGTATGAAGGTGCACGAGAAATTAGGAAAATAGAACTCGTCTTCCTACCGGACCTTTTCGAGACATGTTCTGACCGAAAGTCATTGACCTTCTAGCGACAATCGACAATATGCGAGCTCACATTTCCTACCACAGTACTGGCAGTCCGACTGAATCGGAAAAGATTGGTGGTCATATTAGAGGATCAGATTTATCTCTACGATATAAGTAATATGAAGCTGCTATACACGATTGAGACCTCCCCAAATCCAAATGGTATACCCCGTTCCCTCACATACCAACCGAAACAAGAACACCACTGACACCCATCCCAGCCATCTGTGCCCTCTCACCCTCTTCGGAAAACTGCTACCTCGCCTACCCCCTTCCCCAGAAAGCTCTCCCCTCCTCCTTCGCTCCACCTTCCCACGCCCCACCCGGCGCATCCCACATTCCTCCCACCACTGGCGACGTCCTTCTCTTCGACGCCCTAAAACTCGAAGCCATCAACGTCGTCGAATCCCACCGCTCTCCACTCTCCTGCATCACTCTCAACAGCACCGGCACCCTCCTCGCCACCGCCTCAGACAAAGGCACCATCATCCGCGTCTTCTCAATTCCCTCGGCGCGCAAACTCTACCAGTTCCGGCGCGGCTCCATGCCCAGCCGAATCTACAGTATGGCGTTCAACGCCACCTCCTCCCTCCTCTGCGTCTCCTCCGCCACCGACACCGTCCACATCTTCAAACTTGTCGCGCCCTCTGCCTCCCAACAAGCGCGCCCCACCAACAATAACACCGCCGACGACGAAAGCGCCCTCCGCCCCACCTCCCGCAGCAACAAAAGCGAACGCAGCCTCAGCCCCACAGGCTCAGACTCCCAACCAGACCTCACCCGCTCCACCTCTAACGGCTCCAACCCCTCCCTCCGCAAACACAACGGCACTCTCATGGGCATGATCCGACGCACATCCCAGAATGTCGGGACCAGCTTCGCCGCCTCCGTGGGCGCATATCTCCCCTCCGCCGTCTCGGAGATGTGGGAACCGGCGCGGGATTTTGCGTGGTTGAAGATCCCCAAAGTCTCTACGGGAGGAGGAGGAGGTAGTGCTGGGGGAGGCGGAGGAGGCAGTACGATGCCGTTGCGGAGCGTAGTGGCGATGAGCAGTAGCAGTCCGCACGTGATGGTCGTGACGAACGAGGGGCATTTCTATGTGTTCGGGATTGATCTGGAGAAGGGTGGGGAGGGGACGTTGATTAAGCAGTATGAGGTTGGCGGGGAGAGTGAGAGATTGGGAGGGAGCATGGTTGATGATTGAGTGGGAGCGTACTTCCTGGTTGATGTACTGTGGAATATGAAATGCTTCTCTCTGGCTTCTTTTTGGGCTTAGCGGTACTCGGGTCTGGAGGCTATTGTCCGGGCATCTATAGTGGGCGCATTTGGGAGGTTTGGGAGCTGAGCGATATCTTGGGTCGGACTTTGTTTGCCAAGCAGATCACCTCTGCTCTGTATAACGTTGTATTGCCATTCTATGTTGATCTTGAATCATATATATGTATCGCTCGCCTCGTCCCTATAGACCCGATCCAGTATCTCCATCATGACTAGTCCGTCTATCAAGATTCCTTCTCTTTCTTCTTCCTTCCTTCTCTTGCCGTTTACATTCACACCCTCCCATCTTCTTTCTTGCCCTCTTCTCACGTCCCTCCCTTGCGATCTTCCATTCCTGCCCACTCCTCACGTTCCTCCCTTGCGATCTTCCATTCCTGCCCACTCCTCATCCGTCCCGGCCGCATCTCAACCACGGCCCATCCCGCTCACTCTGCGCCCTTCTTCTTTCCCAATCCAGGCAACAGACACCAGATCCCCGCATCAACCACTAACATCGCCAATACAATAGGCATCAGGACCCAGACACCCCTCGCCTGCGCAATCGCCCCGACCGCAAACGGCAAAATAGTTGCCCCCGCAGCCCCAAACGCTGCCGCGAATCCAATGCCCCCAACGTGCAGGTGCTTAGGGAGGAGTTTTGTGGCCGCGACGACGGCGGCGGGGAAGAGAGGGCCAATAAAGAAACCTTCGATGGCGATGCCGGTGGCAGAGGCGGGGAAATTGGGAACGAGCCAGAAGAGGAGGTGGGCGGCAATGGCGAGGAAGAGATAGATCTGAAGGGGTGGTTAGGGCTGCTGAAGAAGGGGAGAGGGTCGAGACAAACCAATATCGCCAGTTTCTCCCCAATCTTGCCAGTAACGAATCCTAAAACCAAACGGCCAACCATAAGTCCGAGCCAGAATCCTGTTGCGCTAGATCCGGCCGGTAATGCTTCTGCGTGCCGGACAATCCGCATGTACACAACGACCCACCCGCCTAGTGCAACCTCAATGCCGACATATACCATCAGGAACCAAGCGCAGACCCAGACTACCTTGTTGCCCAAAGCTTCAACAGTTCTCCCCCCTTTTTTCCCGCTGGTTCTAGGGTTCGCATCTCGATACTTCTTACCATTTTCCGTCCAGAACGCCGAGACGACCGCGACAAGTTCAATGACGGAGAGACCAATCATGAGATAGTAGAATGTGAACCATTGAGCGTGTGCCTTTGTGACCAAAGCTGTGGCGATGATAGGACTGAGCACGGCTCCAAGTCCGTATGATCCGTGCAAGAACCCTAGAAGCTCGTTCGCCCTTTGCATATTTCCTATATAGGCGTTCCAAGCAGCGTCTTCGAGACCGTTGCCGAAGCCAGCAAAAATGAATCCGACGACAAGGGCGGGATAAGGTGGATGTTGGGAGATAATGATGTACCCCGCAAGACGTGAGCCCGGGGCAAGGTAGGCGACACCTCGCTGGCCTTGAGACATGTGTATTCGGTTGTTGAACAGGGCGGCGCCGACGTAGCCGACTACGGGGGAGAGGAAGACGAGGGAAACGACGGTGTAGGAGATATTGTAATAGGTCTCGAGCTAGCAACTCAGATCAGATTGCTTTATTCACCTAGAGTATTGGAGATGGTCGTACGAAAGGTATTACGGCCTGAGTAAATCAGCATCACCCTGCAGCTGGAACATATGGGTACTGGATACCGACCCCGTACGCCGCATCATTGGCACCCATGATCAAGAGCCCCCAAAAGCACGCCAATGTCCTCCACATGTTGATCCTTGGGTGATTCCATTGTTGCAGCTGTGCAACTGGAGCAGTGGTTGGCGAAGGAAGATCAATCTGCGATTGACTCCTTCGTTCATGGCCAATTCGCTGGATCCTGTCGCCGGAGGCGTGCGAGGGTTGCTTGCTCAGTGGAGCATGGTGAGATTGGATGGGCTGCAACTCTATAGAGCATGCTGGGTCCGTTCTCATGTGGGTGGTGGTAGTGATGGTGGTGGTGGCCGCCATAATTTTGCTGCTCAATGCTCCTCAATCCGTAAAGACTGAGCAGGCCTTTATATAGGCCATTGGGAGAAAAGTCGCAATCATAAATCACTTTGGCGGGGTCGGCATTTCCCCGAGATACCCCGCCGCTAGAGTATCGTCCAGTCAGCAAAACCGCCCCAGCCCCGCCAGTAAGAGGGACGATGGGAGTACGGACGTCACAAAGGCTGTGCATTTACTAATCAATGCATTGTTGGAAAGCACTCTATTCCGTACCTACGATATAGACTGGAAATGACTCATTTGAAACGAAAGTCGCTCATGATCATGCGGGAACTTCAACCCAAAGCGGCTTCCGTGGCTTGGCTCTCTAAAATCCCTCATTGCCCGTCTGTTGACGCTTGATGAGCTAGCTTTACCCAGGCATGCTAGATAGGTACTTTAGCCAAAATCCGAAATTTTCTGGCGAGAGCTCTTGACGCTACTTTAAGGGCGGCTGGGGGGTTTTTGCAATGACCCCGGCAGACAACTCGCATACTTTTATTCGAGATATCTCCCGTAACAGAAAGCCTTCAGGTACGGAGTATATTTGCCTAAACACTAGTGGAGCATAGTATCTTACAACGAAGATCTCTCAGGAGCATCCTGAAATATGGAAATATCCTGTTGTTACAGCCGCACACAGAGCATAGCCGAGGCTTCAATGAGTTACTATGTATGGATTGTATACAGGCGTAGATGTACATACTTATCTACGACACTCCTCCTGCAAAGACACTCAGACGAAACCTTCGCATGAAAATTCTCTGATGTGTCGAACTGTACTAGTAGCGAAGAGCTCGCCTGGATTTCGAGTGCTCTTTCTGTGAATCTAAGTGACATATGTTTAGAGAAATATTCTGAGATCAGAAATATCCTGCGAAGCTCATTATCCTGATATCAGAAGAAAAAGTTGCTGCAGATCATTGCAGAAACCCCCCAGCCGCCCTTAAAGTACATTCTAATGCTCTCTATAAGCTTAAGGGTTGACTTTATACACCATGCTCAAAACTGTCAGGACTCGTGATTGACAAGCAGGAACACAACAACTCCACTACAACCAGACTAGTACCCTAGTCGCCAAAGAAGAGTTCTACATCGACTGTCGCCAAAAGTCAAGGCCGCAGCGGGAGAGCTGTTAACCTTAGCACTTGAAAGCGGTTGGAACCTTGCGCATGACTACTGTACTATTGTCAGCTCTCAATAGAGGACAAGAGGGAATAACCAGCTCATCAAGTCATCTCAAGCATTAGATCGAAAGTTCCGCCAGGAAAATGATATTAGAATAACCGCGGCAATGCAGATCTCTGTAAAGTAAGTGTAGGATGTAATTTCCATTTGTTGATTATGGAATCTAAACAGAGGTAGGAAGATCTACTCGATTAGACCACTGAAGTTTAGATATCTTTTCCGCAGTCCTTATAAACTTTGAAAAACCTAAAGCTATTGGGTTTGACAATAGCTGTAAGTCAAGGGAAGATGCACGACATGGTGTTTCTGAGTATTGCCAAGAATCTTTACATTGAAGCACCCAAAGCTGCGTGCCACACCAGTATTCAACTCAGCTTGACAGAATGCGCAGTATTTGATAATTTGACGCAGATCTGACATAATAAGATTGGAGACTATCGCATTACAGATAGCCCGAGCAATTACTTCTTCAATGAAATGGAGAGAAATTGAAGAGGGAAAACGCAGACCGTCTACGTTTAAAAAATGTATAAGAATGTGCGAACAGTAATCTGACGCGAGGAAAGACTGTCACGCGTTAGAACGTGCCTCATAGAAAGCAGTGATTGCTCGAAAAAGACTGCAGATAACTTGTCTGCGTCTTTTCTGTATACTTGGTATTGTGGCAGTCCTAAATATTGTAGTTCTCCAGCTTTTCCCCTTAAAGTGCGCTCGCGCTGGGTTGAGGATAGAAATGCCAGATCAATGAGTATTCAAAGATATGTGGCAGTCATTTATGGTAAATTTGAGAGCTGCATATTAATATAGTTCAGTGAAAGGTACCGCAATATTTGTGGTCTTCTGAGGTGAATAGGGGTAAGTTTTATGAAAAATACTCCAGATCTGGTGGTGGCGCTTGTGGCTTGACGCGCGCTAACAGAGCTTCATCGCCCTGGCAGTGACAGGGCCTGTTTGCAATTGTTTGGCAGGAGCACAACAAGTCTACTACGAGTACCTAATAAAGCATTCGAAAATTCACGACGCCCATTCCTTCCTGTGAGGTAGATCAGCGTTTTCATCTAAAGCAGTTAATTTTGACCCAAGTCAGCCGTCATCAACTCGCCCACACTTTCCTCCGATTGGCGTCTTGCATTGTACGCGACTTCGACAATCGAGGTTATTTGCTCTGGAAAAAATCTGCTATTGCACTACCATCGTATCTGGCGCCTAGGGGGTAATAGATCATGGATTCCAAAATGGACGTAGACGTGGGGAAGTCGCCAGAGCCGCATCGACTATCACCTGCAACAGAGCCGGCGTCGATACCAACACTGGATGGATGGATAGAAAACCTCATGAGCTGCAAGCAGCTGGCTGAGAATGACGTGCAAAGGCTGTGCGAGAGGGTATATAACAATCGGTTGGATTGGGCTACATAGCGTTGTCCTGGGTAATTGCAGCAGCTAACGTTGGGTGTCCTCGAAAGGCTAGGGAGGTACTGCAAGACGAATCAAACGTGCAACCTGTGGTATGGATCCACGGGCACTCAATACGCTTTCATACTTATACATACTGATTCATAACAAATAGAAATGCCCAGTAACAGTATGTGGGGATATACATGGGCAGTTTCACGACTTGATGGAGCTATTTCGCATCGGCGGGCCCAATCCTGACACCAACTACCTCTTCATGGGTGAAGATAGCAATCTCACCTCAATAAAGCCATGCGCTGATAATTTGCATACAGGGGATTACGTCGATCGAGGGTACTACTCTGTCGAAACCGTAACACTTTTAGTCGCCTTGAAAATCCGATATCCTCAGCGCATCACCATCCTTCGTGGGAACCACGAGTCACGTCAGATTACCCAGGTCTACGGTTTCTACGATGAGTGCCTCCGAAAGTACGGCAACGCAAACGTTTGGAAGTTCTTTACCGACCTTTTCGACTATCTACCCTTGACTGCTCTCATAGACAACCAAATATTCTGCTTACATGGGGGCTTATCGCCGAGTATCGACACTCTCGACAACATAAGAGCGTTGGATAGAATTCAAGAGGTGCCGCATGAAGGACCGATGTGTGACTTGCTTTGGAGCGATCCTGATGACAGGTGCGGTTGGGGTATAAGTCCTCGAGGTGCAGGATATACGTTCGGGCAAGATATATCTGAAGCTTTCAATCACAACAATGGATTGACGCTGGTGGCGAGGGCGCATCAGCTCGTAATGGAGGGGTACAATTGGAGTCAGGACAGAAATGTGGTGACGATCTTTTCAGGTAAGGATTATAAAAAAATTACAATCCTTTCAACCATAGCTAATATTTATCTATAGCACCAAATTACTGCTACAGATGTGGAAACCAGGCCGCCATCATGGAAATTGACGAACACCTTAAATATACCTTGTGAGTAATGACAAGCCCTCGTGCCGCCCTCAAGCTAAACATGTCCAGTTTGCAATTCGATCCGTGCCCCAGAGCAGGAGAGCCGATGGTATCGCGGCGTACTCCTGATTACTTCTTGTAAAGCACTAGACTTTGGCGATGGTTCTTGCCGTTGCGTTTACTGCATAGTAGAAGTGCATTAATAAACGGCGTACACTCAAGACTAAGTTCTCTATTTCTTCCTTTTCTGCTGTGAGAGGTGAACGATCGAGCGCTGGATTTCAATCCTTAGCGTTCCCTAGGATTAATAGTCCCAGGATGAACGTTTCGAGTGCTTCTAATTCTTGTCGTAAAGCATAGCAAAAGGAACTTTCTATAAAGTGATTCTACTATTACCATTCCTTAGCACTAAATATAGAAGCCAAGGTGAGAAGCCATTCAGTTGCGGTCATTAGAAGCGAGGGCATGGGTAACGTAGATTCTCTCCTCTTAACGGAACACTATTGGATCTCGCTCCTTGATCTAAAGTACGAGGAGCATGCATTTTGCACTCAAGTCTGAATCGCATTCCGACATATCTTGTCTAAATATTCCTCAAGTGTCAAGAGAGTAAACCGCCAAATCTCATGCCATGGTTCCCATCGTGCAGTCTCCACTTCCAGTTGTCTCTACGGAGTATTTCTCATTTGGACCCAATGAGGGCCTTAGCATCCAAGATTTCCTTCGAGATTTAATCCGGTCTTCTTCACGTGCGGCTAAGATTAATTTTATACCTCCAGATCAAGAAAATGTAACGCATCAAAGCGAGCCGCTTGTGTTGCCTCTAATATTAGAGACCGCTGCAATTCCAGCCCAGCTTCAGTCATCATCTACAAATGTATCGAACAACGGGCCGTCTCCTTTGCATCAGCCCCCAGCCCCCAAGGAATCCGACACACGTAAACATAATGTCTTGCGAGTTGACAGTCATCTTGACTGTGGAGTCACCAATACCAAGTCACCAAGAATCGTACATACCTACTCGAAGAAGCAAAAAGGCATATCGCAGGAGTTCCCGACCTCTGCGACACTTCTACCGCCCTCACCTCCTGGTACAAGACTTGGCGATCAGCAACACGATCCAAGCGTGTACATGGGCACGGGAGTCCGAAGAAGGGATCAAGGGGTACCAGGAATAATCTTTGATGAACATATACCACCACCACCTCCGAGAGCGGCGAACGCAGCCATTTCAGAAGCACTGAAACGAAAGCCCGAGCGAACAATTAGAGAAGAGCGACCTGTGAAGGGAAAGAAGCGCTGTCGACGAGCCCCGGTTGAGGGACTCGTTCTCATCCATCGTATTTCTGACGAAGGAGCCCATCGTACGGAACCCGAGGTAAGTTGGAACTCAGCATCACCAACCTTCGCTAGGAAAGTCTTACTAAGGATCCTCGTTTTCCACGTTGCCTTCGACCCTTATGAGGAAGACCGCAAGCTGACTTCCTTCAGCATGAACAAGATCCCGAGAAAAACTTTGACCTTGACAGCGATCCTGTCGAGGGTCAGAATTCTTCCCCCATCACATCACCAACATCAAGTTGTAGACGACCAGCCAGGGACACGAACTCGAAGTCAGCTGGAAGACAGAAGCGTTCTAAGGTCTCCTATGGTCAAGGTAATGTGGATCCCAAGGACTTTCGAATTCCACAACGGCTCGTTACACCCTCGACTAATAGGGTTCCGGAGTGGACACCGGGCAGTGGCTTTAGTGGGTCTAGTATGGATTTCATTGGCAAAAGAAAGTGCTTCAAACCCAAGATACTAAAAGCCAAGCGCTCCGATCCCGCGTCAAAAGAAAGGGGCAGGATGTTGGACCTAACCACGAGGTTGGACATTACTAAATCGATGGAAGAATCTCGTGTCGTTCGAAGGGAGCGAGGACCGTTGCACGGAAAAACTCGGCAAGAAGATGACGTTTTGCTGTTTGAGACCACATCGACCCGAATTGGAGAACGAAGCCGCTCTTTCCAGCATACAAGAAATGCAGGTGACACAGTCACAACAGAACCATCAGAAAAGGTAGCCAGCTCCGTCGAGTATCAAAGATGCGCCATGGCTGATCATGGTCTACCTTCAAAGATTCCTTTGCAAAGACCCTCCATCTACCACTCGAACGCATTATCGTACCCTAATGGTAGCCAGGCAGACCATAGTCAACTGGCCACCGACGATCCGAGGTTCCAGCGAAATGGATGGCTGAAACGGGCGAAAAAGGTCGGCTTTGCCACTCCAGCCGGCCAGATTGAGCCCCAAGATCCAACAGATGAGAGACTCGGAGATGGCTTGCCATGTATAGTAGGAGAAGCGTACGGTGCGACAGAGGTAAGCGATTATGATGACAAAGTTAACGTTGGAAGACATCACGACAAGAGAAGTGAACAGACTAATATTGACTTTGAGAATGATGAAGATGTCAATCCCTTAGAAAGGCGATGCATCGATGCTAATACAGCTTCGGAAATGACCTTATGCAGGAGTCTGGAGCTGGGAATGACGCCAAGACCGAAGAGAAGGATGTCGAGGGTGCCGTTTGTGCCGCCGTTCAAGGGCATGTGAAGGATCCTTGGATTTATCTGGGCGTGTCGGAGTTTTTGTTTGCGACGGGTCTTTGTTCCTTTCCAGATCTATTTTGTGGAATGTCTGTCTGTGCATTGTTTCCTTTGGTTGCACCTAGAACATTGTAGCTGATGGTATCTCAGAGGTATCCATAGTTCTCGTCCCATACATAGAAACACTTTACTTTTCTTTGCCCAGCTTGTTTGTTCCTTGCCAGGTAATTCCGGACTCTTCCCTTCGATAATGCAACTACATAGTAAATCTACCCACTCCACGTTTCATACTCTATATCTACAGTATATCCAAGCCACTCTCGCTCTTTCGATCCCCCAACCCTTCCACCTCAACTTCCTTACCATCCCTTCAACCCTCCATACAATCTAGTCTCCCCCCTCACCAACTCCATCATTCATCCATCCATACCATACCATACCCATACCATACCATACCCATACCATACCCATACCCAACACCCATCACGCATCCACCCACCCACAGAAACCCCCCATCTCCCTTCCCATCTCCCATCTCCCATCTCCCATCTCCCTTCCCCCTTCCCCCTTCCCCATTCCCCCATCTCCCATCTTCCCCCTTCCCCCTCCC
>JAABUS010003471.1_pt1 | contig 25548 bp, 29 predicted proteins | sample 5560161 | NCBI WGS metagenome assembly JAABUS01 (sample SAMN10711885, study PRJNA513376) | rock metagenome | isolation source: Antarctica rocks | place: Antarctica: Victoria Land, Trio Nunatak nord | collected 2016-01-04
GGACATCTCCCCCTCCAAATAGAGAAAGAAAAAGACCCTCCCGGCTCGCGCCGAAGAGGGCCTCCTTCAACGCCGCTCTAAGCAGCTATCAGCTAGGGCACGAAGGTCGCGGCAAAACGGGCTCTTCGGAATGGCGAGACCCGGACTCGAACCAGGTCCTCAACGGCAAGAGCCTCCCCGAAGGAGGCTCTCGGCGTTTCCCTCGTCGCTCCGAGGGACATAGCGGGGGCGGGATTCGAACCCGCGACCTTCGGGTTATGAGCCCGACGAGCTACCTGACTGCTCCACCCCGCGTCGCGACGCATTAATCTAGCACCGCCACGCCGGGCTTCAAGCCTCGAGCAGCTGCTTCAGACGGAGGCCGTTGCGGACCGCGAAGCCCTCCCAGTCGTTGTTGAAGTAGGCCAGCACCTCGGCCTGCGCGCGCAGGTCCGCGATCCGGGCGGCCCACTCGCGCAGCTCTGCCTCGGAGTAGTTGCCGCGCCGTCCGCGCGTGCCGTGGTGGAAGCGCATGAGCGTCCAATCCGCCGTCAGCGGCGACTCGGGGAGCGGGCGACGGGGGTCGTCGCCGATCACGAGCGCGACGCCGAACGTGTGCAGCAGCCCGTAGACCTCGGGCACGAACCAGCTCGGGTGGCGGAACTCGACGCAGTGGCGTCCCTCCGGCAGGCGCTCCAGCGCGAACGCGAGCCGGTCGTCGTCGCGGTGGAAGTTGGCCGGCAGCTGCCACAACACCGGGCCCATCCGCGGGGACTCCGCGAGCGGAGCGATCCCCGCGTAGAGCCGCTCGACGCCGCGTTCCATGTCGGTCAGCCGCTTGACGTGGGTCAGGTAGCGGCTCGACTTGATCGTGAACAGGAAGTCCGGCGGCGTCGCCGCCAGCCAGCGGGCGACCGCCTCCGGGCGGGCGAGCCGGTAGAAGGTCGAGTTCACCTCGACCGTGTCGAACAGCGTCGCGTAGTGCGCGAGCCAGCGCGCCGGCGGGCAGCCGGGCGGGTAGACCCGCCCGCGCCAGTCGGCGTAGTTCCAGCCCGAGCAGCCGATCCGCACGGGCCGGAGCGTCATGCGCGCCGGCCTAGGAGACCTTGAACTTGACCACCGGGCCCTCGATCCGGCAGTCGCCGATCCCGTGCTCGCACGAGACCCGGTGCGCCTGCCAGTAGTAGGTGCCCGGGTTGTTGAGCCAGAACTCGGGGAAGTCGAAGAACTTCGCCCGGTGCGCGTAGCGCGAGCCGCGCTGCTTCTTCGCCTTGCCGATCGACTCCTTGGTGCAGATCAGGCCGTCGGCGTCCTTCTTGGGCGACTTGCAGACGTGCACGTAGACGCCGTTGTGCTGGCCCTTGACCTTCATCTTGAACGTCGGCCGCTTGCCGACCGGCACCGAGTCGCCCTTCTTGGGCGAGATCGGCGTGATGCCGCCGCCGCGAAGGCGGTCGGCGCCAGCAGGCCGAGGGAGGCGGCCACGCCCGCGATCAGGAGCCGTCGCATGGTGCGCGAGAACCTATACGGTGCGCGCCCGTGCGTGTGGCCGTCGTGGACATCGGTACGAACTCGACCCGCCTGCTCGTCGCGGACGTCGGGTCCGACGGCGCGGTGCAGGAGCGCCGGCGGGAGTCCACGGTGACGCGGCTGGGCGAGGGCGTGGAGACCAGCGGACGGCTCGGAGACGGGCCCCAGGCCCGCGTGTTCGCCGCGCTCGAGCGCTACGCGGAGGCGATCCGCCAAGCGGGCTGCGAAGCGAGCACCGCGGTCATGACCTCGGCGGTGCGCGACGCCGCCAACGGCGCGGAGTTCGCCGCCGCGGTGCGCGATCGCTTCGGGCTCGAGGGCCGCACGCTGTCGGGCGACGAGGAGGCCGCGTTCACGTTCGCCGGCGCGACCGCCGCCCGCCCGCCCGGCGACCCGACCGAGCTGGTGGTGATCGACATCGGCGGCGGCTCCACCGAGCTGGTCTGCGGTGCCGGCGGCGAGCTGGGCTTCCACGTCTCCACCCAGATCGGCGTGGTCCGCCACAGCGAGCGCCACCTGCACGCCGATCCGCCCACCGCCGGCGAGCTGGCCGCGCTCGCCGCCGACGTGTCCGCCGGGATCGAGGTCGCCGTGCCCGCGGACGTCCGCGCGCGCGCCCGGGCCGCCGTGGCCGTGGCGGGCACCGCGACCTCGTGCGCCGCGATCGACCTCGCCCTGGACCCCTACGACACCACCCAGGTCGAGGGCCACGTGCTGGACCGAGGCACGCTCGAGCGGCTGCTGGCGCGGCTGGCCGCGCTGCCCGTCGCGGACCGCCGGGCGGTCGTGGGGCTGCACCCGGACCGGGCACCGACCATCGTGGCCGGCGTCGTCGTCCTCACCCGCGTGCTCGACGCGTTCGGGCTGGCCGAGGTCGAGGTGAGCGACCGCGACATCCTGTGGGGCGTCGCGATCGGGCTCGCGCGCGGCGGCTGACCGTCCGATCGCCCCAGCCTCGAAACCGAAGATCGGGGTTTCTGGAGGTTCGTACGATGGCAGCCCCTTGACACCGGGAGGATACTCGGGTCGTCGGCAAGGGCGTCGTGCCTCCCGCCGTCGTCCCCCGACGCATAGACCCGGGCGATTGCCGGCATCAAAATCGGCGCCTCCCGCCGTCCGGGTCGCCCGAAACGGCCCCCAAGGCACGTACCCCTGCCCGTCTGACGGGGCCAACTTGAAGCCGCCTCGCTCTGCGGCGAGGCGGCTTCTCGTGTTCAAGCGAGGTTCGCCGAGCGTGGGTAGGCCACCGAGGGGTCGGTCAGCACGTTTCACGAGCGCGGGCCCGTCCGCCGCGAGCGCGCGCTCGAGCGCCGGCTTGAGCTCCGCCGGCTCCCGAACCAGGGAGCCGTGGCCGCCGAGCGCCTCGACCACGCGGTCGTAGCGCGTCCCGGGCCGCAGGTCGGCGACGACCGAGTACCCGTAGAGGTACTCCATCGGATGCTTCTCCAGGCCCCAGATGCCGTTGTTGCCCATCACGCCGACGACGCCCACGCCGTGGCGCGCGAGCGTGTCCCGCTCCATGCCGCTGAAGCCGAACGCGCCGTCGCCGAGCAGCAGCACGACCTGGCGCTCGGGTCGCGCCAGCCTGGCCGCCAGGGCGTAGCCCGGCCCGCAGCCGAGGCAGCCGAACGGACCGGGGTCCAGCCAGCAGCCCGGCTCATAGGACTGGCTCGCGCGACCGGCGTAGGAGGCGAAGTCGCCGCCGTCGCAGATCACGATCGCGTCCCGGTCGAGCAGCTCGCCGAGCTCCATGTAGACGCGCAGGGGATGCAGCGGCGCCCGCGGATCGTTCAGCGTCTCCGCCTCGCCGGCCAGCTTGGCGTCCTCCACGCCCCCCAGGTGCTCCGTCCACGCCTGGGTCGAGCTCCCACCGGCGGCGGCGCCGGCCAGCTCGCGTAGCGTCCCCGCGACGTCGCCGTAGAGCTCGGCGGCGATGGACCGGGGATGCTCGCGCTAGGGCTCCGCGACGTCGAGGGCGATCAGCTCGCAGTCCTCGCCGAACGACCGGCCGAAGCCGAGCCGGAAGTCCAACGGCACGCCGACGAGGAGCGCGACGTCGGCGGCCTTCAGTCCCGCCCCGCGTGCACGCGAGTAGAACAGCGGGTGGTCGGCGGGCAGGCACCCGCGCCCCAGCTCGTTGAGGAAGACGGGGGTCCCGACCGCCTCGGCCAGCTCCCGCAGCGCGTCCTCGCCGTGGCCCCAATACAGTCGGTGCCCGCCATGATCACCGGCCGCTCGGCGTCGCGCAGCAGCGTCACCGCGCGGTCGAGCATGGGCCCGTCGGGCGCCGCCGGCGCGTGCGGGAGGCGCTCGGCGGGCTCCGGCTCCTCGGCCTCCATGAACGTGTGGTCGAGCGGGAAGTCCAGGAACGTCGGGCCGGAGTGAGGGCGGATCGCCTCGGCCCACGCGTCGTCGATCAGCCCGGGGATCTCCGCGCTCGAGGACGCGGTGGCGGCGAGCTTGACCAGCGGGCACGAACGGGACGTGGTCGACCTCCTGCAGCGAGCCCTGCCCCCAGCGCATCGCCAGGGCGCGCCCGCCGAGGACGAGCATCGGCGAGTGGTTCTGCTGCGCCGAGCCGAGCGCGCTGAGGCCGTTGCGCCCTCCGTCCGGCAGCCGTCGTAGATCGAGAAGAGATGGCCGCCCGAGAGCGTGAAGAGCGTGGTGACGCCGTGGGCCTTGAGACGGCGGGCGATCAGGCGGCCCCCGTGCAGCTTCGTGGTCTCCTGCGGCTCCGTGCCCATGGCGGGGGAACATACCCCCCGATCCGGGGGTGCGCCGCGCTCCGCGCTGGTCCTCGCGCGCGGGCGCGGCTAGGTTCGCGGCATGGATGGCACCCACATCACGATGAGCGTGTACACGCCGTTCGCGGACCTCGACCTGCTCTTCGGCGAGGAGGAGCAGGACGCCCAGCTCGCGCCCGCCCTACCGGAGGGCGACGTGAGCGAGCCGGAGACGATCGACGCGTTCAACGCGCAGATCCTCGCCGGCCTGGTCTCGCCGTAGGCCCTTCGCCAGGCGGTCAGAAGTGCGCGACGCGGGCGACGCGCGCGGCGGTGACCGCCTCGCCCACGCGCTCGTCGCCCCAGTAGAGGGCGCGCCCCACGCGGAGGGCCGGCAGCTGGTCCGCTCCGGCGGCGAGCAGGCAGCGGCCCGCCGCCTCGATCGCTCCGTCGCGAGCCTCGTCCCGAGCGGCGCGCAGGCAGTCCTCGAGCCCGACGCCGGCCGCGGCGGCGGCCTCCGCGAGGATCTCCGGATCGTCGAGGTCGAAGCCGCCGCAGAACGCGAGCCGCGTCGCGGCGAGCACGAACGCGGCGCCGCGACCGGCGTCGGCGGCGCAGGACGCGACGCGCATGGCGACCGACACGTCGGCGGGGAAGCGCTCGGGCCAGACGAGCGGGAGGCGCAGCTCCGCGGCGCGCTCCTCGGCCGCCCGGCGGACGGCCGCGGCGCCGACGGCGTCGTCGGCGAGGCTCGAGCGGCGCAGGGCATCGGATGACGCGGGGGTCCAGACGACCTCGTCGAAGCCGCGCTCCACGCGCTCGGCGGCGAGATAGGTGAACGGGGACGCGAGATCGAAGAAGAGCTCGGCATGGGAGCGCTCGCGCTGCCGCCCGGTACCGCGCCGCCGCAACGCCTCCCTGCGCTCCGAGAGCCTGATCACATCGCCCATCTGTCCTCGCTTGCGTGTTCGCGGAGCACCTCGAACGGTCAACCCCTGTCCCAAGCAAGGAACGGCAGCTCGCCGCAAAACTTGCGCAAATCGGGTCAGGTGCCGCCCGAGCGTCGTGATGGGGTGCGCAACCCATGGTCGAAACGGATCATTCAGGGCTACCGTTACGCTGCGTTGAGGTCTATTCTGGCTTCGCCCCGCCGACCCGCCGGATCTGAAGCGGAGGTCCAAGATTCCCCCCGTCCCGCCGCCTAAGCGCCATCCATACGATCAGTGGTCACCCGACGCCCGCGCGCTCGACCTCGTGGGCGACAAGTGGACGCTCCTGATCATCCGCGATCTCGCGGCCGGACCCCGGCGCTTCGTCGAGCTGCAGCGCGTGCTGCCCGGGATCTCGACCGAGCAGCTGCGCTCGCGCCTGAACCGCATGGTCGCCGACGGCCTGCTCACCCGCCAGCGCTACCGCGAGGTGCCGCCGCGGGTCGACTACGAGCTGACCGCGCGCTCGCGTGAGCTGATGCCCGTGCTCGGCGCGCTGGCCCGCTGGGGCTACGACTGGACCTGGACCGGTCCGCGCCAGGGCGAGGACGTCAACGTCGGCGCGATCTTCCGGCTGGCCCCGGGCATGCTGACGCCGCCGGCGGAGGTGCGCGGGAGCGTGGACCTGGTGCTCGTCGGCGGCGACGACGACGAGGACCGGACCTTCCGGCTCAGCGCGGCCGAAGGGCACGTCTCCATCTCCGAGCGCCCGGAGGGGCCTGCCGACGCCGTGGTCACCGGCTCGGTCGAGGCCTGGATCAGCGCGCTCGGTCCCGACGGCGCGATCGCCGCGCTCGACGTCAGCGGCCAGCGCGGGCTCGCCGAGACGCTGCTCTCCGGCTTCACTGCCGCGGCCATGAGCCGCGCCGCCGAGCGCGCCGCCTGAGGCCGAGCCCGGGCTGACAAGGTCGGCCGCGTCAGACCACGGTCCGGACGACCTGCGGAGCATCACGCTCCGCTGCGTAGAGCAGGTGCGGGCGGCCGTACGCCGTGCGCTGCTCGCGCTCGGTCATCCCCAGCTTCTCGAGCACGTGCCGCGACGCGAGGTTCTCCGGCTCGACCTGGGCGACGACGCGCGGGACCCGCAGGACCGTGAACGCGTACTCGACCAGCGCGCGGCCCAGCTCCGTGGCGTAGCCGCGCCCCCAGGCGCTGCGCGCCAGCGTGTAGCCCAGCTCGACGTCGGGCCCCTGCCCGCCGAGCGGGTGCAGGCCGCCGTCGCCCACCACCGCGCCGCTCTCGCGATCGCAGACCGCGACGAACGAGTAGCCGCGCAGCGCGAGGACCTCGCCGTAGGTGCGCAGCGCGGCGGTCGTCTCGGTCATCGTGCGGTGCGCGCCGTGGCCGACGAAGCGCATCACCTCCGGGTCCGCGTAGACGGCGTGGATGGCGTCGTGGTCGGCCGGGGTGAACGGCCGCAGGCGCAGCCTCTGGGTGGTCAGCTCCACGCGGGCATGATGGCGCGGACCGCGCGGGGGCGCGCCGCCCGCCGGCGCACCGCGCTGCGCTCAGCGCGCGGCGAGCCCGGAGTCCACGCCGGCGATGCGGTCCGCGATCGCCGTCCTGCGCCGCTCGACGCTCAGCTCATCCGGGCCGGCTCCGGGCCGGCGACGCTCGACGACCGTGGGGCCGCCGCAGATCTCGCACGGTGCCTCCAGCGAATGCTCGAGCGAGCCCGGGAACAGACTCCACCTCGTCTCCCCGCACTGGATGCAGCGGACCGCTTCCATTACCGACCAACTCCTCGACGTGGCTTGGCGACATCATCCCACCTACGGCAGCGTCCCGAGGCAATCTTTAGCGATCCGACAGATCGGTCCGCGCCCGGACCTGCTTGGCTACGTTCATGGCGCCCAGGCGCAGCGCGGGGATCCTCCTGCACCGGCGCGGCGCCGCCGGCGCCGAGGTGCTGCTGGTCCATCCCGGCGGCCCGTTCTGGGCCAAGAAGGACGCCGGCGCGTGGTCGATCCCCAAGGGCGAGGTCGACGAGGGCGAGGACCCGCGCGCGTGCGCGCTGCGCGAATTCGCCGAGGAGACGGGCACCCGCCTGCCGGAGGCGGAGCTGGAGGAGCTGGGTACGGTCAGGCTCAAGAGCGGCAAGCTCGTCCTGGGCTTCGCGCTCGAGGGCGACCTCGATTCGGCGACCCTCCAGAGCAACACGTTCGACGTCGAGTGGCCGCCGCGATCGGGCCGCACCCGGGCGTTCCCCGAGGTCGACCGGGCCGAGTGGTTCGGGCTCGCCGCCGCGCGCGAGAAGCTCAACCCCGCCCAGGCGGCGTTCGTCGACCGCCTGGAGGCGCTGCTCGCGCGCTGAGTGCCCGGGGTGGGACTCGAACCCACACGCCCTCTCGGACAGTCGGACTTAAATCGACCGCGTCTACCAGTTACGCCACCCGGGCCGGACGCGGGATCGTAGACCGGCTACTCTGATCCGAGCAACTTCACCGCCCTCGCGGGGTTCTCTCGGGCGGAACAGCTGCCCCCGCTCTTGGAAGTCTCGGCACTCACCCACGCCGGCGTCGCCGGCACCCACGCACGCTCGCCGCTGCTGCGACTGCAGTCGGACGAGCGGCTGATCGCCGTCATCCGCCGCGGCAACCACCACGCGTTCGAGGCGCTGGTCGCCCGCTACCAGTCGCGGCTGCTCGCGTTCTGCCGGCACATGCTGTCCAGCCGGGAGGACGCCGAGGACGTGCTGCAGGAGGTGTTCGCGGCCGCGTTCAACGCGATCCTCGCCGACGAGCGCGACATCAACGTGCGGCCCTGGCTGTACCGGATCGCGCGCAACCGCTCGCTCAACCACCTGCGCAAGGCGCAGGCGATCGGCGTCGACTCGATGGACGTGCACCTCTCCGAGCACGGCCTCACGACCGCCGACAAGGTGCACCGGCGCGAGGAGTTCCGGCAGCTCATGTCGGACGTCCAGGACCTGCCGGAAACCCAGCGCACGGCGCTGCTCCTGCGCGAGATCGACGCGCTGTCCTACGAGCAGATCGCCGAGGCGATGGAGACCACCGTACCGTCGGTGAAGTCGCTGCTCGTGCGCGCCCGCGTGTCGCTGGCCGAGGCGGCCGAGGCGCGCCTGCTGACCTGCGAGGAGGTGCGCGACGAGCTCGGCGAGGTCGCCGAGGGCTTGCGGCGCACGACCGCACCGGTCCGCCGTCACCTGCGCACGTGCGACCGCTGCCAGACGTTCCGCAAGCAGCTGCGCCAGACCAACCGGGCGCTGGCCGCGATCTTCCCCGTCGGCCCGCTCCTGCTGCTCAAGAAGGCGCTGCTCGCGCACGCCGGCACGGCCGCCGCGGGCAGCGGCGGCGCCGCGGCCGCGAGCGGCGGCGCGGCGGCCGCCGGCGCCGCGGGTGGGGCTGCGGGCGGCGCGCTCCAGGCCGGCGTGGGCGCGCTCGCCTCGAAGGCCGTGGCCGGGCTGGCCGCCGCGGCGATCGTCACCGCGGGCGCCGTCGAGGTCAAGCACGTCAAGGACCATCCCCGCGGCAAGCCCGCGACGACCGAGTTGGCCAAGGCCCCGCCCGCGGCCCCCGCCGCCGCCGTGGCGACCGAGCCCGTCCCGGTCGCCTCGGCGCCGCAGCCGGTATCCGAGCCGGCGGCGCCCGTCGAGCCCAGGGCCGCCGCGAAGATCAAGCCGGCCACGCCCGCCAAGCCGAAGGCCGAGGTCAGCGCCACGCCGACCCCGACACCCCGGCCGACCTCCACGGTCGCGCCCATGGCGACGCCCGCCCCGGCCGTGACGGCGCCGGCGCCCCCGCCGAACGTCGAGCAGCACGAGGGCGACACGGTCACCCTGCCCGGCGAGCCCGCCGCCGGCGAGGCGCCGACGCCCACCGGCTCGCAGCCGCAGCCGCAGCCGCAGCCGACGACCACGCCCGTGCCGTCCCCCGCGCCCGTCCCGTCGGCCACGCCGGCCCCGACGGCGACGGCGACGACGCCGCCCGCGCCCTAGTGGATCCGTGCCCCAAGGGGCACGTCTGAACGCGGCTCGAGCAGGATGACGCGGCCCTCCTCGTCGCTGGCGCCGAGGCAAAGCACCTCCGACATGAACGGCCCGATCTGGCGCGGCGGGAAGTTGACGACCGCCACCACCAGCCGGCCCTCGAGTTCCTCGCGGACGTAGTTCGTCACCTGCGCGGAGGAGCGCTTGACGCCCAGCTCGGGCCCGAAGTCGATCGTCAGCCTCCATGCAGGGTTGCGCGCCTCGGGGAAGTCGTCGACCGCGGTCACGCGGCCGACGCGCATGTCGACGGCGAGGAACTGCTCGAACGCGATCTGCCCGGTCACGCGCCGCAGCCTAGTTGCCGATCGAGAACAGCGCCTCGAGATCGTGCTTGGAGAACACCTCGAACGCCACCATCGTGTGCGTGCGCCGGATGCCGGGGACCTGGGAGATGCGCCCGGTGACGACGTCGGCGATCTCCTGGGTGCTGCCCACGCGCAGCATCGCCACGAAGTCCCACTCGCCGGTCACCGACCACGCCACCGCGACGCCCTCGACGTCCGCGAGGGCGCCGCCGAGGTCGGGCATCGCCTCGCGCTCTGCCTCGATCAGGACGATCGCATGGGTCACCGGACGATGTGCACCTCGCCCGGGGCCAGCACGATGACCTTGCTCTCCGTCGCGTTCTCGACGTCGCTCTTGAACGCGTGCGCGTCGGTCTCGATCGGCGGGAACGTGTTGTAGTGGACGGGAATCACCTCGTCGGCGCCGATCCACTCGCACGCGGTCACCGCGTCGAAGCGGTCCATCGTGTAGTGGCCGCCGATCGGCACGAGCGCCACGTTGACGTGGTTGCCCCGCTGGGCGATCAGCTTGAGGTCCGAGAACAGCGCCGTGTCCCCGAGGTGGTAGACGAGCGTGTCGCCGACCATGATCAGCAGGCCCGCGGCCGGGCTGACGGTGCCGTTCGGCGTCGTCGAGGAGTGCCACGCCGGGACGAGCTTGACCCAGCCCCACTCGAACGCCACGGTGCCGCCGAGGTTGGGATCGAACGTGTCGACGCCCTGCTCGGCCAGCTCGTTGGCGATCTCGACCAGCGCGAGCACCGGCGCGCCGGTGCGCTTGGAGAGCGACACCGCGTCGCCGTAGTGGTCGGCGTGCCCGTGCGTGAGCAGGATGTGCGTCGGCTCGAGCTCGTCGGCCGAGACCGTCGCCTTCGGGTTGCCGGTGAGGAACGGGTCCACGAGGATCCTCGCGTCGCCGTGGGTCAGCTCGACCGCCGACTGGCCCAGGTAGCGGATGTCCATGCTGGTCTAGCCCTCCTGTCGCATGAGTTCGTGCGCAAGCTCGTACCCGACCGCGACGCCGATCAGCATCGCGACGCCGGTCTCCTCCGCGATCAGGGTCCGCACGGCGCTCACGCGGTCGTCGACGACGGGCTTGCCGGCGGCCTCCAGCACCGCGGCCTGGTGGGCGGACCCGAACCAGTCCGCCGCCTGCAACGCCTCGTTGAGGATGCGCTGGATGCCCGGCGCGTTGGCGCCGACCATGCGCTGAGCCTCCTCCAGGCGGTCGGGGTCCGACAGCGCCTGGACGGCCGCCTCGACCTCGGCGTCGGTGTAGGCGCGGCGGCCGGTCATCCGCGCAAGCGCGTGAGGCCGAGCCCCATCACGATCCCGGCCACGCCGCCGCCCAGGCCGGCCAGCGCATGGGCCTCCTGGGTGGCAAGGGGGAGCAGCACCAGCAGCGCCGCGATCGCCAGCACGCCGAGCAGGTCGGCGTCGTCCTCGCGGCCCTGGCGCCGGCCGAGCACGTCGCGCATCGCCCAGGCGGCGAGCAGGGCCAGCGCGGCCGCGTTGCCGCCGACCGCGAGGCTGCCCGCGTCGACGCCGACGACCAGCATCATCCCGGCGCCCCCGCCGATCACGAAGACCACCAGCGGCGCCCACCAGCCGTGCCGGCGCTCGAGCAGCGTCCCGAACAGCGCGATCGCGGCCAGCGCAGCGACCTCGTACCCGGTGGAGCCGTAGACGAACTGCGTCGTCAGCGGCCGCCACCAGTCGCCGCCGAGCGGGCCGAGCAGGATCAGGTCCGTGACGGCGGCCGTCACGCCGGCGCGGCCGAGCAGCGTGACCACGACCGCGGCGACGACCAGCACGATCGTCAGGTACGGCCGGCGGTCCGGGCGGATCCCGGGGATCTCGCCGGGGCGCAGCGGGGCGAGCCGCGGGCGCGCCTTGCGCGGCGGCTTGGGGGTGCCGCCGCGCTCCAGCTTCGGCGCCCGCTTGCGCAACCGCGTTCCGCAATACGGGCATTCCGTGATGTACGGGGACACCTCGGAGCCGCAGCTCTTGCAGACGACGAACAGATCGGGCCCGCTTGCCATGGACGATCGATTCTACGCGTCGCCCGCTGTCGCTCTGACGACCTCGGCGACCACCTCGGTGAAATCGTGGTTGGCCTCGTAGACCACCTGCTGGCGATGGGCGCCGTTGCCGCGCTCGATCAGGTCGCTCACGGCCTCCAGCTCGGCGGCGGAGCCGAGCTCCTGCGCGTGCGGCTCCAGCCGCTCGAGCAGGCGCCGCGCCAGATCGCGCGTGGCGACGCGCCCGCTCCCGGGGAGGTCGACCAGCTCGCCGTCGAGGCCGTGGCGCGCGGCCAGCCAGCGATTCGCGTCGATCATCTCGTCGGGCGGATAACTGATCTGCGCACCGGCGTCGAAGCCCTCCCCCAGCTCGCGCACCATGGCCTGGATCAGCGCCGCCAGCCCGAGCGTGTGCTCGACGCGGGTCTGGGCGTCCATCGCGCGGACCTCCACCGTCCCGAAGTTCGGGTGCGGGCGGATGTCGTACCACATCCACGTGTAGTCATCGATCACACCGGCCTCGGTCATGAACGCGATGCGCGCCTCGAAGTCCTCCCATCCCTCGTAGGCCGGCGGCACGCCGACGCGAGGGAAGCCGCGGAAGATCGGCATCCGCGCCGACGCCAGCCCCGTGGGCTGGGCGCGCCAGAACGGCGAGTTGGCCGACAGGGCGAGCAGCAGCGGCACGTGGATGCGCATGCCGTTGGCGACGTGGATCGCCTTCTCGGCGTCGTCGAGACCGACGTGCACGTGGAGGCCGAAGATGATCTCCTGGCGCGCGACGAAGCGCAGGGTGGCGACCAGCTCGCGATAGCGCTCCTGGGCCACGACGCGCTGGTCCTCCCACATCGCGAACGGGTGCGTGCCGGCCGACCCGATCCGCAGGCCGCGCCGCTCGGCGGCGGCGCACACCTTGGCGCGCAGAGCGCGCAGGTGCTCACCCGCCGTGCGGATGTCCGCGGCCGGGGGCGTGGCGATCTCGACCACGGACTCGAGCAGCTCGGACTTGACGTGCTCGGAGTCGTCGCACTCCTCGAGCAGCGCATCGATGGCGTTCGCAAGGGCGAGCGAGTCCGGATCGAGGATCATCAGCTCCTCCTCGATCCCGACCGTGTAGCTCGGCCCGTTGAAGTTCGGCTTCACGTCGCCGGGAGGGTAACCGGGTCATACTTGCCAGGCACTTACGACGCGAGGAGACCGATCTCATGGCTCTCGGCTATGACGGAAAGCTGTACATCCTGGCCTTCGATCACCGGGGGTCGTTCCAGAAGAAGATGTTCGGGATCGAGAGCGATCCGACGCCCGAGGAGACGGAGCGGATCTCGGACGCCAAGCGGCTGATCTTCGAGGGCATGGAGCTGTCGGTGCAGCGCGGCGTCGACGCCGCCGCCACGGGCGTGCTCGTCGACGAGCAGTTCGGCTCCGACATCCCGAAGCGGGCCAAGCAGGAGGGCCTCGTGCTCGCGATGCCCGTCGAGAAGTCCGGCCAGGACGAGTTCGACTTCCAGTACGGCGCCGACTTCGGCGAGCACATCGCCGGGCACGACGTCGACTTCGCCAAGGTGCTCGTCCGCTTCAACCCCGACGCCGACCCCGTGATGAACGACCGCCAGCTCCGCCGGCTCAAGGAGCTCGCCGACTGGCTGCACGCCAACGACGGCAAGTTCCTGTTCGAGCTCCTCGTCCCGGCCGAGCCGGCGCAGCTCGACGCGGTCGGCGGGGACTCGGACCGCTACGACGCGGAGCTGCGCCCGAAGCTGATGCAGCAGGCGATCCAGGCGATCCAGGACTACGGCATCGAGGTCGACGTCTGGAAGATCGAGGGCGTCGACGCCCGCGAGGACGCGGAGACGCTGGCCCGGCAGGCGCGCACCGGCGAAGGCCGCGAGGGCGTCGTCTGCGTGCTGCTCGGCCGCGGCGCGTCCGACGACAAGGTCGACCACTGGCTGCGCCAGGCCGCGCCCGTCGAGGGCTTCGTCGGCTTCGCGATCGGCCGCTCGATCTGGTGGGACGCGCTGAAGGGCTTCCTCGACGGCGACCTCGAGCGCGAGGCGGCCGCCGAGAAGATCGCCAACAACTACCTCCGGTTCGTCAAGGTCTACGACGACGCGGAGTCCGGCGCGCGCGTCTGACCGCGCACCGTGGCGGCCGCGCGCGCGGGCCGCCACGGCTCCCCGCAGCCCCAGCGCGTCATAAGATGCCTCACATGCGCATGCGGCAGAGCCTCGCGGAGATCGAAGAGGCGTTCGTCGAGGAGATCGAGGAAGACCGGGAGCGGCGCGAGCGGCTGGCCCGGCGCGCCGAGCTGCGCCTGCGTCAGCGGCACATCGAGCGGACGCACAAGCACGGCTCCGTGCGCTTCGCCCTGCTCGTCCTCACGCTGATCGCGACCGCCGTCGTGGTGACGATCGCGATGTTCCAGACGCTCTACTACGTGATGGGCTAGCGGTTCGTCGCCGAGAGCCGCTTGAGCGCGTCGTCGACCTCGGCGCGCGCGGACGATCCGGCGGCGAGGTTCTCCTGCTGGATCTCGAGGTAGACCTCGCGGCGGAACACCGGGATGTCGCGCGGGGCCTGGATCCCGATGCGCACCTTCTCGCCCATGATCGAGAGGACGGAGACCTCGATGTCGTCACCGATCATTATCGACTGGTTGGACTTTCGTGTCAGTACGAGCATCGTGCGCCTCCCTGCCGAGTCGTTCCACCTGTGTCGCTCGGGTACCCCGAGCCGTTTGCCCCAACAGCGCTACCTGCAGCCTAGCGACATGGTGTCCCGCACACCATGGGGCCTGCACCCGAAGGCTTTCGCTAGTCTCCCGGCCTGCTCATGAGCCGCCGGTCGCTGCGTCCGCAGCTTAACCAGATCCGAGGGTGGGTGCGACAAGGTCGCACCGACGCCTGGATCGCCCATCAGCTCGAGGTGACCGTCCAGCAGATCCAGGCCTTCAAGCGCGAGCACGGCCTGGAGCCGGATGGCGAGGTCACCGCCGAGGGCGCCGCCACCGACGAGGTGGACCTGCGCGCCGAAGACGACGCGGCGATCGCCGCGGAGCTCGAGGCCGAAGAGGTCCGCCGCGCCGAGGAGGAGGCCAAGGCCGCCGAGGAGGCCGCGCGTAAGGCGGCCGAGGCGGAGGCGGCCGAGGCGGCCGCCGAGTCCGAGGCGCCGGCCAAGCCCAAGCGCGCCCCGGCGCGCCCGCGCGGCCGCGGCCGCAAGCGTGCCGCCGGCCCGCTGGAGGGCACGTTCGACCACGGCGAGGAGGGCTACGGCCTGTGGCTCGACCCCGCGGTCGAGGACGACCCCGTGTACGCCGAGCACTGGGCCGGCCACCGCCCGGTCGAGGTCACGATCGAGGAGGACCGGATCGTGATCCGCCGCGCCGGCGGCGGCGAGGGCGACGACGACTGACCTCGACCGCATCGTCGCGCACCTGTGCGCGGTCGAGGACGCGGTCGCCGAACGGACGGAGCCCCTGCCATGGGGCACGGCCGTGTTCCACCAGGGCGTGCCCTGGGTGCGCGAGGTCAACGTGGTGCGCGTGGAGGCCACCGGGCGTGAGCTGCGGGCCGGCGAGGTCGCGTTCGCGGCCGAGAGCCGCTTCCCCGCGCGTCCCGCGGTCGAGGTGCTGCACGAGCCGATCGGCGCCGCGCTCGCGCCGGCGCTCGCGGCCGCCGGCTGGCAGGTCAGCCGGCACCTCCTGATGGCGCTGGAGGCACCGGCGCCCACCGCCCCGCACGCGGTGGAGGAGGTGGCGCCGGAGCTGATCTGGGCGCTGCGCGAGGAGTGGATGCGCTCCGAGCCGTGGGGCAGCGACGAGGCGGTGGCCGCGATGCTCGCCTGGGAGCGCGGGCGGGCGGAGCTGACCGGCGCGCGGGCGTTCTGCGCGCTCAAGGACGGCCGTCCGGTCGCGATGTGCCTGCTCCTCTCCACCCCCCACGCCGACGAGGTCGAGCGGGTCTACACGACGCCGTCGCACCGCGGCCGCGGGCTGGCCTACGCGGTCGTCGCGCGGGCCGCCGCCGAGGCGGGCGACCACCTCACGTTCCTGTTCACCGACGCGCACGGCGCCGCGCAGCACCTCTACGCCCGCCTGGGGTTCCGGCAGGCCTGGGTGGTCTACCGGTTCAGCCGTCTGCCGCCCGCGTAGTCCGTCGCCTCGCGTAGGTAGCGCGCGAACGCGGCGTCGCCCACGATCCGGACGTCCCAGGCGAACGGGGCGTCGGCCGCGACGGCGATCGCAAGGCCGGTGACCCAGCCCGTGCCGGCGTCGTAGAGGTCGGCGAGCTCGTCGGACGTGAACGCGCCGCCGAGCCGCCGGCGCAGCTCCTCGTGCACCTTGCGCGTCACGAAGTCCAGCACCGGGCGCTCGTCGAACGGGGCGGACTCGAGCCGGCGCTCGCCCGCCTGCCACTGCTCAAGCGCGGTCTCGAACGGCATCCTCTCGAGGGTAGCCGCGGCGGTGTGTCAGGCGACGCCGGCGGCGATGAGCCGGCGCCAGATGTCGTCCTGGCCGACCACCTCCACGCCCAGCTTCTCCGCCTTGGCGGTCTTGCCGGCGCCGACGTTGGCGCCGCAGATCAGCAGATCGGTGGTCGCCGACACCGACGAGGCGGCCGTCGCTCCCGCCCGCTCGCAGAGGCGCTGGAACGCGGGCCGGGCGACCTTCTCGCCGCTGCGCGGATCGGCGATCGTGCCGGTGATGACGACCGTCTGGCCGGCGAGCGGCGCGTCGGCGGCGACCTGTGGCGGCAGGTCCTCCTCGCGCACGTCGAGGTCGACGCCGAGCTCCCGCAACCGGGCGAGCTCGGCGCGGGTGCTCTCGCGGTTGAGATGCCCGTGCAGGCCGGCGGCCACCTTCGGCCCGATGTCCTCGACCTCCTGCAGGCGCTCCTCGCCGGCGTCCGCCACCTCCTCCAGGCTGCGGTAGCCGGCGCGGCACAGGCGCGCGGCGGTGCCCTCCGAGGCCATCGGGATCGCGAGGCCGATCAGCGCGCGGCGCAGGCCGATGCCGCGGCTGGCGTCGATCGACTCGAGCATCCGGTCGGCCGACACCTCCGCGATCCGGTCGAAGCCGAGCAGGTCGTCGCGCTCGAGCGCGTAGAAGTCCGACGGGCGCTCGAGCCGCCCCGCCTCGCTGAGCCGCTCGATCCACACCGGGCCGATCGCCTCGATGTCGGCGGCGGCGCGCGAGGCCCAGTGGATCAGCCGCCGCACCGTCTGCGCCGGGCAGCTCACGTTGGTGCAGTAGAGCTCGCGGCTGTTGCCCTGCTCGGTGAGCGGCTGCGCGCACGACGGGCACGCCGTGGGCGCCACGATCTCGCGCTCGGCGCCGGTGCGCCCGGACGCATCCAGCACGCCGGCCACGAACGGGATGACGTCCCCGGCGCGGCGCACGAGCACCGTGTCGCCGATGCGGACGTCGCGGGCGCGGATGACCTCCTGGTTGGCCAGCGTCGCGCGCGTCACGGTCGTCCCGCCGACGAACACCGGCTCGAGCACGGCGACCGGCGCGACCTTGCCGATCTTGCCGACGTCCCAGCGGACGTCGGCGAGCACGGTGGTCTTCTCCTCGGCGGCGTACTTGAACGCCAGGGCCCCGCGCGGGCTGTTGGAGCGCGTCCCGGCCGCCGCGTAGGCGTTGCGGTCGGCGAGGCGGAGCACAGCCCCGTCGAGGTCGTAGTCGAGGTCGTTGCGGCCCCGCTCGATCGCCGCGATCAGCGCCTGCGCGGCGGCGGCGGCGTCGCAGTGGCGCATGTCGGCGGCGTCGAACCCGAGCGTGCGCAGCGCGGCCTCGAGGTCGGCCTGCTCGCCGTCGTCGGTGGCCAGGTCGAAGGCGAAGAACCGCAGGCGCCGCTCGGCGATCTGAGCCGGGTCCTTGGCGCGGATCGTGCCGGCGGCGGCACCGCGCGGGTTGATCAGCGGCTTGTCGGGATGCGCGGCGTTGTAGGCCAGGAAGGTGGAGCGCAGCATCACCAGCTCGCCGCGGACCTCGACGACGCCGCCTGCGCCGATCGTGTCCGGCACGCCGTCGGCCAGCGCGCGCACCAGCACGGTGACGTCGTCGCCGGTCGTCCCGTCGCCGCGCGTGACGGCGCGGGCCAGGCGGCCGCCCTCGTACACCAGCGCCAGCGAGAGCCCGTCGAGCTTGGGCATGACGACCACCGGCTGGGAGGGGAACCGGTCGAAGAACGCGGCGACCTGCGCCGGCGTCGTGGCCTTCTCCAGCGACAGCATCGGGCGGCTGTGGCGCACCGGCGCGTGCAGCACCGCCGGCGCGCCCACGCGCTCGAGCGGGTGGGGGTCGGGCGCGAGGTCGGGATGCGCGGCGAGCAGGTCGCGCAGCTCGTCCTCGAGGGCGTCGTAGTCGGCGTCGGCGACGAGTGGATCGCCGCGGTAGTACGCGTCGCGCAGCGCGGCGATCCGGGCGGCGAGGTCCTCGATGCGCTCCCGCGGGTCCACTACCTCACGACGTAGAGCTTCTCGCCCGCCTTGACCATGCCCAGCTTGCGCGCCTCGCGCTCGACGGCGCCGGGCTGCTTGAGCTCGTGCCTGCGCGCCCGCAGCCGGACGTTCTCGGCGCGCACCTGGGCGACCTCCTCACGCTTGCGCTTGGCTTCGCCGTAGGTGGTCACCCACGTGCGGGCAGGGCCGATGTAGAGGTACAGCACGAACGCGAAGACGCAGATCAGCGCCCAGCGCCCGACGCGGTCCCAGCGGATGCGAGGCGCAGTCATGCCTGACGCTTCGTTCGACGGTCGCGGCTCCCTTCCTCTGCAAGATCACGACCGGAAGACGCTGCGGCCGGGGTACTCGGCGTCGGAGCCGAGCGCCTCCTCGATCCGCAGCAGCTGGTTGTACTTCGCCACGCGATCCGAGCGCGACGGCGCGCCGGTCTTGATCTGCCCGCAGCCGGTGGCGACCGCGAGGTCGGCGATCGTCGTGTCCTCGGTCTCGCCCGAGCGGTGCGACATGACCGCGGTGTAGCCGGCCTCGCGGGCCATCGCGATCGCGGCGAGCGTCTCGGTGAGCGTGCCGATCTGGTTGACCTTGACGAGGATCGAGTTGGCGACGCCGGCGTCGATCCCCCGCCGCAGCCGCTCGGTGTTGGTGACGAACAGGTCGTCGCCGACCAGCTGGACGGTGTCGCCGATCCGGTCGGTCAGCGTCTTCCAGCCGTCCCAGTCCTCCTCGTCCATTCCGTCCTCGATCGAGAGGATCGGGTAGCGGCCGGCGAGGTCCGCCCAGTAGGCGGCCATGTCGTCGGACGAGAGCGTGCGGCCCTCGTGCTCCAGGGCGTACGCGCTGTTCTCGTGGATCTCGCTCGTCGCCGGGTCCAGTGCGATCGCGAGGTCCTCGCCGGGCCGGTAGCCCGCGGCCTGGATGCCGGCCACGAGCGCCTCGAGCGCCGCCTCGTTGGACTCCAGGTTGGGCGCGAAGCCGCCCTCGTCGCCCACCCCGCCGCCGAGCCCGCGGTCATGCAGGTGCCGCTTGAGGTGGTGGAACACCTCGGCGCCCATGCGCAGCGCGTCGGCGAACCGCGCGGCGCCGACCGGGACCACCATGAACTCCTGGAAGTCGACCGAGTTGTCGGCGTGCGCGCCGCCGTTGAGCACGTTCATCATCGGCACCGGCAGGATCCGCGCCGACTCGCCGCCCAGGTAGCGCCACAGCGGCTGGTTCTCCTCGGCCGACGCGGCGCGCGCGGCGGCCAGCGAGACCCCGAGGATCGCGTTCGCGCCCAGGCGGCTCTTGTTCGGGGTGCCGTCGAGCTCGATCAGCGCACGGTCCAGGCCCGACTGGTCGAGCGCGTCGCGGCCGGCGATCGCCTGCGCGATCTCGCCGTTGACGTTGGCGACCGCGCGCGTCACCCCCTTGCCCAGGTAGGCGTCGCCGCCGTCGCGCAGCTCGGTCGCCTCGAACACACCGGTCGAGGCGCCCGACGGCACCGCGGCGCGGCCCTGCGCCCCGGAGCGCAGCGCCAGCTCCACCTCGACGGTGGGGTTGCCGCGGGAGTCGAGGATCTGGCGGGCGTGGACGGACTCGATCTGGCTCAAGGCTGACGCTCCTGGGGAGAAGGGGCTCACTCACTCGGCGAGGCGGGCGCGCGCGTAGTACGCGAGCTGCGCCTCGGGGCCCAGATCGTTCCAGTCTGCGCCGTCCGATGCGGCCAGGCCCGCGGCTCCCTCCACGCGCCCGCGGAAGCGGGCGGAGGCGGCGCGCAGCGCGAGCTCCGGGTCGACCTTGAGCTTGCGGGCCAGGTTGACCGCCGCGAACAGCACGTCGCCGACCTCGTGGAAGCGCGCGTCGCGGTCCTCGGCCGCCTCCAGCTCGTCGAGCTCGGCCCGGACCGCCTCGTAGGGGATGTGGTCGAAGTCGAAGCCGCTGCTCGCCGCGCGGCGCTGCACCTTGCGGGCGTAGAGCGGGCCGGGCAGGTTCTCGGGCACCTCGCCGAAGATCCCCGGCTCGCGCCCCGCCTCGGTCGCCTTGATCGCGTCCCAGTTGCGCAGCACCTCGCCGGCGGTCTCGACCTCGACGGCACCCGTCCCGCTGGCCTGGTCGGGGCCTGTCCCGCGTGCGCCGGCGCAGCCGGCTTGGTCGGGGAAGACGTGCGGGTGGCGGCGGACCAGCTTGCGCCGGCAGTGCTCGGCGACGTCGGCCATCGTGCCGGCGCCCCGCTCCTCGAGCAGCAGCGAGAGGAAGTGGACCTGGAAGAGGACGTCGCCGAGCTCGTCGAGCAGCTTCGCGTCGTCGCCGCCGTGCGCGGCGGCGGCCAGTTCGTAGGCCTCCTCGACCGTGTGCGGGACGATCGAGCGCTCGTCCTGCTCGCGGTCCCAGGGGCACTCGCGGCGCAGGCGGCGGGTGAGGTCGTCGAGGGCCGCGATCGCCGCGCCGACGTTCTGCCTCGCTTCGCTCGTCACCGGGGCTTCGCCCTCGGGCGTGCTCACCCGCGCCGCCCGTCTACGGGGCCGGCGCGGGCGCCGACTGGCCGCCCGCGGGCGGCTGCTGGCCCGGCGCCTGCGGGACCGCGCCCGGGGTCGGGGTCGGGGTCGGCTTCGGCGCGTTCTTGCAGTCCTGCGTGACGTAGCCCTTGCGGCAGTCCGTCTTGGCCTTCCACCTGGTGCGGAAGTCCTTGACGAACGCGTCCAGCGCCTTCTGCTGGCTCTGTGAGGCCAGCACCTGCTTGATCGTGGGCTTGGCCTGCTCGAGCGTCTGCTGGGACGCCTTGGTGACCTTGTCCACCTTGAAGACGTAGTAGCCGAACTGGGTCTTGACCGGACCGGTGATCTTGCCCTTCGGCGCCTTGAAGATCGCGGTGTCGAACGCCTTCTCCTGCTGGCCCTTTGCGACGGCGGGCAGCTTGCCGCCCTGCGCCTTGGAGGCGTCGTCGATCGAGTACTGCTTGGCCACGTCCTTGAACGCCTGGCCGCCGTCGAGCGCCGCCTTGGCCTCCTGGGCCTTGGCCTCGGTCTTCGTCAGCACGATGCTGAGGTCGCGCCGCTCGGGCTGGGAGAACTGCGCCCTGTTCTTGTCGTAGTAGTCCGCGATCGCGGCATCGGAGACCTGGTCCTTGCCCTTGGTCACCTTGTCGCGGATCTTGTTGGAGAGCGCATCGAGGCGGACGCGCATCTGCACGTCGGCGTCCGTCTGGCCGGAGTCCTTGAGGAACTTGGTGTAGTCCTCGGGCTTCGGGAACGTCTGCTTCTTCTGCTCCTCGAAGGACTTCTTGACCTCGGCGTCGGTCACGGTGACGCCCTGGTCCTTGGCCTCGCGCTCGATCCACTGGAACGAGATCAGCAGGCCGAGGACCTGCTCGCGCAGCTGGTCGTACTGCTGCTTGCACTGCTCCTTGAGCTGCGTGTCGGTCGGCTTGGGCTGGCCCTCGGCCGGCTTGGCCGTGGCCTTCCTGGCCTGGGCGACGCAGTCGGTGAAGTCGGGCGGCTCGGGCACCGCGGCGTTGGGCTGCCCGCTCGTCTTGGCGGCCACGTTGAGCCAGTGCTCGAAGTCCTGCTTCTCGATGGCGGTGCCGTCGACCTCGGCCACCGCGTTGCCCGGCATGCCGGAGCCCCCGCACCCGACGAGGATGGCGGCCGGCACAAAAAAGGCGCCGAGCGCCATGGTTGCCACATGTCTCTTCATAATCGACAGCGAGGGTAGCGGGGGTTCGTTAAAGCCCGTGTGAAGCTCACGCGGCGGCTCGCTGGACCTCGAGCAGGACGTCGGCGGCACGCACGACGGCCGGGAAGCGCTCGGCCGGATCGTCGGACACGCGCACCGAGAGCTGCGACTTGCCCGACTCGTACAGCGCGCCCGGGATCTCGGCGCGGATCCGCTTGGCGCGCACGGAGTCCAGCTCGATCGGCGTGACGGCGAGGCGGCCCTGACGGAACGAGACCGCCCGGGCGCCCGCCTCCCCCAGCTTGATCCGCGCCTGCTGCAGCGTGATCAGGTTCTGCAGCGGCTCGGGCGGCTCGCCGAAGCGGTCGGTCAGCTCGGCGCGCAGCTCCTCGAGCTCCCCCACGTCGCGCGCGCCGGCGATCCGGCGGTGCACGTCGACCTTGGCCTGCTCGTAGGGGATGTAGTCGATCGGGACGTAGGCGTCGACGTTGACGTCCAGGCGCACCGGCTCGGGCAGCTCGTCCTCGCCGTCGACGTCACCCATGGAGCGCACCGCCTCGTCGAGCATCTGCATGTACAGCTCGAAGCCGAGCGCCGCGACGTGGCCTGACTGCTCGTCTCCCAGGAGCGAGCCGGCGCCGCGCAGCTCGAGGTCGCGCATTGCGATCTTGAAGCCGGCGCCCAGCTCGGTGTAGTCCGAGAGCGCCGCGAGCCGGTCGGCGGCCTCCTGCGTCAGCGCCGCGGCGCTCGGATACAGCAGGTACGCGTAGGCCCGCTCGCGCGACCGGCCGACGCGGCCGCGGATCTGGTAGAGCTGGCTGAGGCCGAACAGGTCGGCGCGGTCGACCACCAGGGTGTTGGCCTGCGGGATGTCGATCCCCGACTCGATGATCGAGGTCGAGACGAGCACGTCGGCGTCGCCACGCAGGAAGGCGATCATCCGGTCCTCGAGCTGCTTCTCCTCCATCTGCCCGTGCGCGACCGTGAAGCGCAGCTCCGGGCACAGCGCGCGCAGCCGCTCGGCCGTCTCGTCGATGTCCTCGACGCGGTTGTGGAGGAAGAAGGCCTGGCCGGTGCGGGCGTGCTCGCGCTCGAGCGCCTGCTTGACGAGGTCCTCGTCGTACTCGCCCACGTAGGTCTTGACCGGCCGCCGGCCCTCGGGCGGCGTCTCGATCACGGTGATGTCGCGCAGCCCCGCGAGGCTCATCTGCAGCGTGCGCGGGATCGGCGTCGCGCTCATCGAGATCACGTCGACCTTCAGCTTGAGCTGGCGCAGCAGCTCCTTCTGCTTGACGCCGAAGCGCTGCTCCTCGTCGACGATGATCAGCCCGAGGTCCTTGGCGCGGACGTCGCGGCTGAGCACGCGGTGGGTGCCGATCAGGATGTCGACCTTGCCCTCGGAGAACCGCTTGACCGCCGCGCGCTGCTCGGCGGGGGGACGGAAGCGCGAGACGTGCTCGATCGTGAACGGGTAGTCGCGCAGGCGCTCGGAGAACGTGCCGTAGTGCTGCTGGGCGAGGATCGTCGTCGGCACCAGCATCAGCACCTGCTTGCCGGCGTTGGCGGCCTTGAACGCCGCGCGCAGCGCGACCTCGGTCTTGCCGTAGCCGACGTCGCCGCAGATCAGCCGGTCCATCGGGCGCTCGGACTCCATGTCGGCCTTGACCGCCTCGATCGCCTCGCGCTGGTCGGCCGTCTCGCGGTAGGGGAACGCGGCCTCGAACTCGCGCAGCCAGTCCGAGTCGGGCTCGAACGCGTAGCCGCGGCGGCGCTTGCGCTCGGCGTAGAGGTTGAGGAGCTCGCCGGCCAGCTCCTGCGCGGCGCGGCGGGCGCGCGCCTTGATCTTGTCCCAGCGCGTCCCGCCGAGCTTGGAGAGCGTCGGCGCGTTGCCGTCGGCGCCGACGTACCGCGAGATCTTCGCCAGCTGGTCGACCGGCATGAAGACCTTGTCGTCGCCCTGGAACTCGAGGTTCAGGTAGTCGCGCGTGATGCCGCCGACCGTCTTGGTGTCGAAGCCGGCGAAGTGGGCGACGCCATGGTCCTCGTGCACGATGAAGTCGCCGGTGCGCAGGTCGGTGAACGAGCGCAGTAGCCCGCGGCCCCGGCGGGCGGGGCGCGTCGATGCCTTGCGCCGGTGGATCAGCCGGTGCTCGGGGATCGCGGCGAGCTTGAGCCCCGGGGCGACGAAGCCGTCGCGCAGCCCGGCCTCGTGGAAGACGAGGCCCTCATCCGTGCCCTCCCAGCGGGCCTTGAGGCGCGCGAGGTTGTAGGCGGCGCGCTCGCCGCCGCCGCGGTTGGGCCAGGTGACCAGCGTCGTGTAGCCGGAGCGCACGAGCTTCTCGAGCTCGGGCTCGGCCTCGCGCAGCGAGCGGGCGGCGAACTCCGCGGCCTGCGCGCGGAACTCGAGCGGCTGGCTGCCGGAGATCGAGGAGAGCCGCAGCGGCCGGCGCGCATCGAGCTGGGCGATGATGCCGTCGGGCTTGACGTAGAGGTGGTGGGCGTCGGTGTCGTGGAACGCGGCGCAGACGTCGTCCCAGTGGTCGCGCAGCGCGGGCTCGACGTCCTCCTCCGCCGCCAGCACCACCTCGGCCTCCCGGGGGAGCAGGTCCAGCGGGTCGCGGAAGTCGTCGACGGGGAGCAGCTCGGCGACGTCCGGGCGCTCGTCGGCGTCGTCGGCCGCGGCGATCTCGGCCAGCTCGCGGTACTCGGGCGCCAGCTCGGCCGCCGGCGAGATCTCGACGACGTCGGTGTCGCCGAGCGAGCGCTGCGTGAACGTCGAGAACCAGCGCAGCGACTCGATCTCGTCGTCGAACAGGTCGACGCGGATGGCGCGCTCCTCGGTCGCCGGGTAGACGTCGAGGAGCCCGCCGCGGACCGCGAACTGGCCGCGGTCCTCGACCTGGTCGACCCGCTCGTAGCCGGCGGCGACGAGGTCGTTCGCGGCCTCATCGAGGTCGAGCAGCTCGCCGACCGCGAGGCGGAACCCGTGCGGGCGCAGCGAGGGGTCCGGGATCTTCTCGCTCAACGCGACGGCGGAGACCACGATCACGGGCGCCTCGGCCCCCGGGCTCTGCTCCAGGAGGGCGTCGAGCGCGGCGACGCGCAGGCCGACGAGATGGGCGGGCGGCGTCAGATGCGACTCGTACGCGACGCCGCGGCTCGGGTAGAAGCGCACCGCCCGCGGGCGCAGCCACGCGCGCAGGTCGGCGGCGAGGTCCCGCGCCGCGCGATCGTCTCCGGCCACGACCACGGTCGGCCGCCGCGTGTCGCGGTCGGCGAGCGCCGCGATCAGGTAGGGCCGCAGCGCCTGCGAGACGAACGCGCGCGCGTCCGGCTCCGCCAGCTTGGCGGCGTCCGGATGGCGCTCGAGATGGGCGAGGAAGGGGCGGAGTGACATGGCTCGGGGCACGACGAACGGCCGCGCGGACGGCCGCGCGGCTCTGCCCGAGGAGTCTAGAACGGCTCGGCCCGACCGCGGTACGCCCGGCGGTGTGGCGGGCTACGTCTGGCCGGCGAGCAGGACCTCGACGCTGCTGTGTGCCTCGACGGCCCGCGCGAAGCGGGAGTCAGTCGTGAGCAGCGGCGCTGGGTGCTCGGCCAGCGTCTCCGCCAGTGCGAGGTACGTGGCGTCGTAGGCCGAGAAGTTGTCCCTGAGGGCCCAGACCCGCGGCACGAGGTCGTCGTGGGGAAAGCGCTCGACGGGAAGGTCGAGCAGGTCGGCGACGGCTTCGCCGGCGCGAGCGGTCGATGCCTCGCCGGCAGCGACGACGCGCCGCAAGGCGCTGAGCACCTCGATGTCGAGCAGTTGCGGCGCGTACAGCTCGTAGCCGTGGGCGACGATGTGACGCTCCACGGCCGCGGCGGGGCGCCGGCCGAGCAGCAGCTCAGCGACGGCGC
>JAABUS010003474.1_pt1 | contig 25508 bp, 23 predicted proteins | sample 5560161 | NCBI WGS metagenome assembly JAABUS01 (sample SAMN10711885, study PRJNA513376) | rock metagenome | isolation source: Antarctica rocks | place: Antarctica: Victoria Land, Trio Nunatak nord | collected 2016-01-04
GGCGTGTCCCAAGAACACCAAATCCCTCGCCTGCTCAGTCCAACACCGCCAACTCTCGCCCACACCTGCGGTCCTCGACCCCGTCGAATGATGCACCCGATGCAATTCCGCGCACTTTGGCCTGGGTAGCCAGGGTGTGCCTGAGTTGATGGGGGGTGACGTGACCGATCCCGGCGCGGGCCGCGGCCTTGTGAATGGCGTGCTCAACCCGAGACTTCGTGATGCGCCGGCCGTGCTCGATGAACAGGTAGTCGCTGCGCAACCCGGCCGGGCGCGACGCCAGCCAGTCATCGAGCAGCGCTTTGAGCTGGGGATGCAGCGGGATGTAGCGGTCGTTGCGAAGCTTCCCCAGCGGCACCCGCAGCCAGAACGCCGACCCGATCTGTACGACGGAGTCGACGGTGAGATCGACGAACTCACCTTTGCGCATGCCGGTCCGAGCCAGGACTTCCACGGCCATCCGCACGAACGGGTCGTCGTCGCTGCGGGCTGCCTGCAGGAGCTTCGTGGCGGCGCCGTCGTCGAGGAAGCGTGGCAGCGGGTCGTCCAGGCGTGGCAGGTCGCCGGAGAAGACGAGCACGCCTGTCGGTTGGTCGTCGCCGGCCCATTCGGTGAGTCGCTCCAGGCAGGTGCGCAGCACCCCGAGATGGTTGACCAGGCTGCGCTTGGACAGCCTGGCACCGGTGATCGAGGGGCGCTGGTCGAGGTGGAGCTTGTAGGCCTCGATGTGGGCGCGGCGCAGGTCCGCGACCTTCGCGACTTCGGGGTCAGTTTGAGTAACGAACCCGGCGAACTCACGCAGGATCGTCTCGGCCCGGGCGACGGTGGAAGCCCGCAACGACACGGAGATCTGCTCGAGATAACCCAACAGCGTCTTGGCCAGGCCGGGGGTCACCTGCTCCCACCGCTGCGCCGGTGTGCGCAGTGGGCGCAGGCCCCGGCTCGGTTGCTGGGCCAGGACGCCTGCGTGGAAAAGGCTGGCCTCGGCTCGAAACAGCGCGGCGGTGATCCACATGTGTCCGCTGGCGACCGGGCCGCCGTTGCCTGCTCCACCAGCTCGGGGTCCACGGCGTCCATCAGCCGGGCCCCGACCTGGCTGATGGCGGAGCGAAGAACGCCCAGGATGGCAACGGTGATCAATAGCCCCACCACCGGGTCGGTCCACGTCCAGCCCATGGCCAGGCCACCGGCGCCGAGGAGGACGGCCAGGCTGGTGAACCCCTCAGTGCGGGCGTGCAGGCCGTCGGCGACGAGCGCTGCCGAGCCGATCTGTCGCCCCACCCGGATCCGGTACCTCGCGACGAGCTCGTTGCCGACGAACCCGACGATGCCGGCCGCAGCCACGGCCCACAGGTAGCTGACCTCCGCGCGTTGAGCAGACGGGTGATCGCCGTGTAGGCGGCCAGGGCGCTGGACAGGGCGATCATCGCCAGGACGAAGAGGCCGGCTAGGTCCTCGGCTCGACCGTAGCCGTAGGTGAAGCGCTTAGTCGCGGCCCGGCGCGCGAGGCTGAACGCCACCAGGAGCGCGACCGTGGTGAGGGCGTCCGCCACGTTGTGCAGGGTGTCACCAACAGCGCCACCGATCCGGACAGAGCCACGACAACACCCTGGAGGATCGCCGTGACCGCCAGCCCGACCATGCTGACCAGCAGGGCACGCGGCCGGAGCTGTCGGCCTCGAGGGCCTCGTCGACCTGTCGGCGACGTCGTGCGAATGGCCTCCGACCAGCTCCGAGATCGCTTGGCGGCCGCGCGCCCCCTCGGCCCCCACCTCTATGGTCGTGGTGGTGATAGTCTTCACCCTGCTTCTGGAGCCGCTGCTCGCGCTGGGGCTCGCGCGGGTCGCCTGCGCGAGGGCATGGTCTGGGAGATGGCCCATGGGATTGGTGCGCCTTCCCTGTCGCGCCACCCAAGTTCCACGGAACTCGGGACATCCTCTCCGCGCAGAGAGGACCAGTTGAAGATCGCTGCGAAGTCGGCGGCCCATGACCGCACGAACTCGAACCACCTACACGGTCCACGCGGCTCGCTGGTAAGAGTGGAACCAAACGTTCACCAGACTGCGAGGGACTGCGTTAAACCAGGCGCTTCCGTTACCAGCGAGTCGCGGAAGGCGGTTACGGCAGGCGGCGACTCTTCACGTCGGTGATGAAGTCTTATCTCTCTCTGCCAGAGCGGAGTTGGTAGCTCTCGCGTCGTCAGGTCTCCTCCATTGACGGATACGTGCGCGGCGAAGGACCCGAGCAGACCGACGCCCATGCCAGCTCGAACCAACGCGACCACCGTTGTCGGGATCGCGGCCGAAATAAGGTCCTCTGGTTCAACACCCACTTGGCCCAGCCGATCTTGGTAGTCAGTCCAGAGGTTGTGCGGTTCGCCGCTGACGATGAGTGTCTCGTGAACAAGTCGGCCCAGGTCGACCGTGGCCTCGGTGGCCAAAGGGTGATCCTCACGCACCACGAGGACGATCTTTTCGTGACATAGTCGCGCTGAGGTCATGTCGTGGTGTGCTTGAGGCATGTCAGAGGCTCGGACCGCAAGGTCTATATCGTCTCGGGAGATGGCCATCTCCACGCCATGGGGACCACTCTCAAGAAGACTCAACCGGACGGCCGGGTAACGCCGACGGAAGTTCTGCATGACGGGTGCGACGATGACCGCGCTTGCTCCGGGGTAGCTTCCTATGCGCACGTGACCCTGCATTTGCTGTCTGAGCCCGTGCACAGCATCGGTCCCGGTGCGCAACTCGCGCATCATGGCGCGCACCCTGGGAAGCAGGAGCTCGCCGGCCAGCGTCAGAGTGGCTCCCCGCGCGGTCCGCACGAGCAGGTCTTCGCCCAGCGCACGTTCCAGGGCGGCGATGTGCGCGCTGATCCGAGGCTGGGTTCGATGCGTGGCGCGGGCGGCTCGGGTGAAGCCTCCGTGCTCCGACACGGATAGGAACGACTCCAGCCATGCGAGTTGCAGACTATCGGATGCCATCCGTCTAGCGTATGGCTATCAACAGAACTACGCATTGGACGGATGGCCCCGTCGTGCTTAATGTTGCACGAAGAGGCACGTCCGACCGAGCCCGAGGAGGAACACGGTGACGGACCTCAAGGGGAACGCCCCAGTAGGGCAAGGGATCGGCGATACCAAGTTGTCGATGAGTGGCGTGTCCAAAAGTTTCGGCGTCGGCTCGCAGGCTCAGATGGTCCTGGACGACATCAACCTGTCGGTCCGACAGGGGGAGTTTCTGTCCCTCTGTGGCCCCTCCGGATGCGGAAAATCCACGCTTCTGAACATCATCGCGGGTCTGACGCCCTCCAGTTCCGGCGAGGTCGTCATGTCCGGCAACCACATCACCGGCCCCGGGCCAGAGCGCGGAGTGCTCTTCCAGGACTACGCCTTGTTCCCATGGAAGTCGGTTCGGGAGAACATCGCCTTCGGCTTGAAGTTCGGTCCCAAGGACCGCCGCCCCCCCAACGCAGAGGCTCGGGACAACATAGTTGCAAAGTATGTGGAACTAGTGGGCCTGAACGGCTCGGAACACAAATACCCCAAACAGCTGTCGGGTGGCATGCGTCAGCGCACAGCCTTGGCCAGGCTGTGGGCCCCGAACCCCGAGATGCTGTTGATGGACGAGCCGCTGGCTGCCCTCGACGCGCAGACTCGAATCGTCATGCAGGAGGAGCTGCTGCGCATCTGGGGACAGACCGACGGGGGCCAGGAGCGTAAGACGGTCGTCTACGTGACGCACTCCATCGAGGAGGCCGTCTTCCTGTCGGACCGGGTGGCCGTCATGGGCACAACCCCGGGCCACATCAAGGCGGTCATCGACGTTGACCTGCCGCGGCCGCGCACCGAGGAGTCCCGGGGCCACCCGGCTTTCGAGAAGCACCACCTGGCGATTTGGCACCTCATCAAGAACGATGCGATCCAGGCAGTGGACCGCGGTTAAAGGATTGAAGAGCATCAGACACAGAAAGGTGACTGAACGTGCACTTTAAAAAACGAATGACCCTCGTGAGCGCAGCGCTGGCCCTGTTAGGCGGCGGTCTGTCCGCGTGTGGGCAGAGTGGCGGTCCGACCACCGCCGCGAGTGGGGGGGCGAGCGGCGGCGACAGTCTCAAGATCGTGGTGGGCCGGCAACCCTATGCGGCCGGGAACTCGCCTGTCACGCAGTATATGATCAACAACAAGTTATTCGAGAAAGCCGCTGAGAAGGCCGGGCAGCCCGTTACCGTCGACTGGCAGGACCACCCCAGCGCGGCGCCGATGGTTGAGGCGATGGTGGGCGGTCGCATGGACTTTGGAATGTGGGGCAACACCCCCATTCTGCGGGCAATAGCCCAGAAGCAGCCCATCAGCGTCATCGGTGTCGGTGAAGGAAACATGCGTTTCATCTTGGCGACCAAGGCAGATTCCGGCATCCACCAGCTGAGCGACCTCAAGGGCAAGACCGTGGGCCTGCTGGTCGGCGGTGACCCGCAGCTCGCCTTCCTCGGCATGCTCAAGCAGGAGCTCCAAGGCGCCACTCCGGAGTCCCTCGCCATCAAGGTACAAAACCTGCCGACTCAGGCCATCGCTGCAACGGTGCCACAGGGCGTGGACGCAACGGTCGTGATCTACCCCGCTCTGCTCAAGCAACAGGAAAAGGACACCAGCGTAGTCGGAGTGCTCAACAGCCATGGCGAGACTGAGGCCGCCTATCAGGGGTCCGCGGGACAAGGAGCAGGTCACGAGCTGACCAGCGCTCAGTCGTCCGCGTTCGCCCCAGAGGGCTTCTATGGCCACCGCTCCTTCTGGGTGGCCCGGAACGAGGTGATCGAGAAGCACCCGGCGGTCGTGAGCGCCTTTCTCGCAGCAGAACAGCAAGCTGTGGAGGCGTTGAAGAAACAGAGCCCCGAGGAAGTCTCCAACAGCGTTGCAAAATACTGGCAGCTTCAGCCGGCCGACGGGGCGAAGATCTTGAATGATGAGATTCTCTTCAGCCGAGGCTGGGTGTGGGCGACCCAGGGCGATGCAATTCTCCTTCAAAAGCTCTCAGTCCTCATGGCGGCTAACAAGATCATCGACGCACCGCTCACCGGCGAGCAGGTGAAGACGTCCTTTCAGGTGGCCGCAACTCCAGCCGGAAAGGCGTACGACGTCAGCGGTAAGAAGCCTGACGCAGAGGCTTTCAAACCTACCGCAAAGGACCCCCGAGGCCTGCCTCAGTGGCAGATCAACGACTGGTCAGCGCTGAAGTAGTGCCACAGCAAACAATCTGCGCGAATCGTCGATGAAGGGATCCCGGACCATGTCCGATGTCTCGATTCCCGCCTCAGTTGCGCGCCCGAGGGCTTCCCACGGGGGCGCCGCCCCCGTCGCTGTCGTGGGGAGGCAGGCCATCAGGTACGTGCTTGTCCTGGGTGGCGCGATAGCCGTCTGGTACTGGGTCTCGCTCCGGACGAACAATCCTGTCATCGTCCCGTCGCCGCTGGCAGTGGCCCGAGCCGGTCGTGAGCTGATCGCGGACGGGACCCTCGCGGCAGCAGCAGCCACGAGCCTGCAACGTCTGCTGGTGGGTTATGGGCTCGCGGTCGTACTATGTGTGCCCCTGGGCCTGCTGATGGGCACCTCAAGGGTCGGCCGCGTGATCTTGGATCCGATTGTGGAGATGCTTCGGCCGATCTCTGGTATTGCGTGGATTCCGTTGGCTCTCGTGATCCTTGGCGTGAGCTCCACGCTGGTCATCTTCATCATTGTCTATGGCGCCGCCTTTCCGATTCTCATCAACACCGCCGACGCAGTGCGGCGAGTCGATCCGCGGCTGTTGCAGGTGGCCGAAACCTTTGGGGCAAGCCGTTGGGCAGTGATGGCACAGGTTGTCTTACCGGGGGCGGTGCCCGGTATTCTGGTCGGTGCGCGGATCGCCGTCGGAACAGCATGGATGTCTCTCGTAGCGGCCGAGCTCGTGGGCGCCAGCGCGGGTCTCGGCTACTCGATCGACTACTTTCGGCAGTTGCTGATGTCCGATCGCATGATCACGTGCATCCTCGCCGTGGGAGTGCTGGGTCTGCTCACGAACGGGCTCATGAGGTTGGTGGAGTGGTACCTGACCCCTTGGACCCGGGCATGAGCACTGTAAACCGCTTGATGCCCCGGGGTCGCCGACGAGGTGAGGATTCAGGGCTCCTCCTGCTGGTCCCGATCCTTCTCCTGACCCTGTGGTATTTGACGACCCGAAATGCTGCGTTCGGTGTGCCAACCCCTACGGGCGTCGTCGAGGCGGCTCAGGGCCTGGTCGAGGACGGACGACTCCTTGCTGGGCTTGGCACGAGCCTGCTGCGCGTTCTTCAGGGCTTCGCGATCGCTCTCGTCGTAGGGAGTTTCACCGGGATCGCCATGGGCAGGATCAGGGCGGTGCGCTGGATCGTGGACCCCTTGGTCGAGACACTTCGCCCAATCGCCCCGATTGCCCTCGTACCCCTGGCAATCTTGTGGCTCGGCACGGGCACCGCCTCATCGACGGCCATCGTCACCTATGCCGCGTTCTTCCCGATCACGCTCAACGTGTATGCCGCAGCCCGCGACGTCGACTCATCCCTCGTCAACGCTGCATACACATTCGGGGTGAAGCCGTGGGTGGTTCTCACGCAGGTCGTTCTTCCTTCTGTTCTTCCAGGAGTGGCCGTGGGCGCACGGCTCGGAATGGGATTGGCCTGGACGTCGGTCATCGCCGCTGAGCTGGCGGTGGGTGTCAGCTCGGAAGGAAGCCCAGGTGTTGGCCAGCTGATGATGATCTTCTACCAGTTCGAGGTCGACCCGAACCCGATTGTCGTGTGCATGATCGCCGTCGGTGTCGTTGGACTCACGCTTGACCTTCTACTCCGACGTCTGTCCCAACGGGTCATGCCGTGGAACACGTAGCGCCTCTCCCCACCGCGACTGAAAGGTTGAACATGCCTGACGAACGCATTGGGCGCACGTACATGGAGTCCAGCCCCTGGTGGCCGGACCAGGTCAAACCCCGGAAAGGCGCACCGAACATCGTTGTTGTCCTCCTGGACGACGTGGGTTATGGCAGTCTTGGCTGTTACGGCAGCGAGATCGACACCTCACACATCGATGCACTGGCTGGACGAGGGATTCAGTACACGAACTTTCACGTCACAGCACTCTGCTCACCTACTAGAGCCTCGCTGCTCACTGGCCGGAACCACCACTCGGTCGGGATGTCGTTGTTGTCGAACGCCGACAGTGGCTTCCCCGGCAAGCGGGGAAACGTGTCGCACAGCGCTGCCACCATCGCAGAGGTGCTACGCGATCAGGGCTACAACACGGCAGCCTTCGGCAAGTGGCACATAGCACCGATCGACCAGACCACCGCTGCCGGCCCCTACGACCAGTGGCCGCTGGGCCGTGGGTTCGAGCGCTACTACGGCTTTCTCGAAGGCATTACTGATCACTTCTACCCCGAGCTCGTTCGTGACAACCAGAGGGCGGAGCCTCCCGCCACCCCGGGTGAGGGCTACCACCTGAGTGCTGACCTCGTCGACAACGCCATCGAGTTCGTCTCCGACCAGCACTCGGCTGCGCCGGACAAACCCTTCTTGCTCTACCTTGCCTTCGGCGCCGGTCATACTCCGCACCAGGCCCCACCCGACTACCTGGCGAAATATCGCGGGTCCTACGACGAAGGGTGGGATGCGATCCGGCAACGCCGCCACCGGAGACAGATCCAGTCGGGTGTCATCCCCCAGGGCACCGAGCTCGCGCCCCGGAATGACGGGGTCCTGCCCTGGGTGGAGGTACCCGCCGACCAGCAGCGCTTCATGGCTCGCATGCAAGAGGCCTTCGCGGCGATGCTGGATCACGCCGACGACCAGATCGGACGGCTGGTCCAGCACCTGGCCGAGCTGGAGGTGCTGGACAACACCCTCATCCTGGTTCTCTCCGACAACGGAGCCAGCCAGGAGGGCGGCCCTCAGGGCTGCGTCAACACCATCGCCTACGAGAACGGGGACACTGCCTCCATCGAACAGAACATGGCGGCCATCGGCGACATCGGCGGTCCTGCGTCGAGCAGCAACTACCCGTGGGGCTGGGCTCAAGCGGGCAACACGCCACTGAAAAGATACAAACAGAACACTCATGCTGGCGGTGTCCGAGCCCCCTTGGTGATCGCACTGCCAAAGTCTCAAGAGTATGAGGGGGGCACACGGTCCCAGTTCCACTCGGTAATTGACATTGCACCCACCCTCCTTGATCTGGTAGGCGTCAAGATGCCCGCGGAGTACAAAGGCGTGGCGCAAATGCCCGTGCATGGCATATCGATGGTCTACTCGTTCCTGCATCCCAACGCGGAGAGTCACCGAGATACCCAGTACTTCGAGATGTATGGACATCGAGCTATCTGGCACGAGGGTTGGAAAGCGGTTGCGTTCCACGAGCGTGGGACGTCGTACGATGACGACCGTTGGGAGCTGTACCACCTCGACGTCGACTTTTCAGAGTGTCGCGACCTATCCGATGAGCGGCCCGACATATTAAACAGCTTGATCGGACGATGGTGGTCGGAGGCGGAGCGGTACGGAGTCTTTCCGCTGGACGACCGGAACTTTGCCGAACGCGCGGCAAAGTACCAGAGTGCGGCTTCACCGCGGCGTAAACGGCTCTTCACATTCTATCCTGGCATGTCAAGAATTCCCGGTGGAGTAACGCCTTTGATCTACAACCGATCTCATGCCATTGAGGCCCATGTGAAGGCGATGCGCGAGGACGAAGGCGTCTTGGTCTCTCAGGGCGACATCAATGGAGGGTACACGTTGTTCATGAAGGACAGCGCGCTGTGGTATGAGTATAATCATCAGGGTAAGCGTTATCTGGTCGGGTCGGGCACCTGCCTCCCGGAGGAGATCTCCACGCTGTCTATGCGTTTCACCAGGACGGGTGAGTTGCGAGGAATTGCTCGCCTCTACTGCAACGAGGAGTTGGTCGGCCAAGGGTCCATCGACTCCACGGCTCGCTACCTTGTTGGCTGGCAGGGACTGGTCATCGGCCGCGACGCGCTATCGCCCGTAGGAAGCCAGTATCGAGCCCCATTCCCCTTCGAAGGGTCGCTGGAGTCTGTGACCTACCGAATCCATGACGACGCGGAGGAGGTCATTCGTGAGCTCATCGACTAGGTGAACGACTGGTCAGGACCTGCGGCACAGGGTTGCCGTGCTCGAACAAGCTCAGTTGGCTGGCGGTCCCGTAGTTGATTTGCACGGACTCATGCCAACCTCCGCGTTTGACCACGCGGGGTTGGCGCGAGGTCGTAGCGTCCGCGGAACGGACCTCAGGCTTGTTTGAGGCCCTGATCGTCCCGCCCGGCCGAGGCAGGCGATCAGGTGCGTGGCGACGCTCACAAGACGCCACCGACCCAGCGCGGGCAGTCACCCGCGTGCGGGGGAGGCGTTACCGTGGCCTCGTGACGATGCCGCCGACGTGTCCACGACGAGGTAGGAGAGGTCGCGCGTGACGCAGGTGTTGCTGGGCGTCGATGTGGGCACCGCGAGCACCAAGGGTGTCCTCACAACGGTCGAGGGCGTCGTCGTGGCGACGGCTATCCGCAAGCATTCCATGTCCCTACCCCGGCCTTCATGGGCCGAGGTCGACGCCGTTCGAGTGTGGTGGGACGACTTCGTCCAGGTGGCCCGAGAGCTCATGGGCCAGGTGGGGCCCGGCACGCTCGCCGGCTTGTGCGTGAGCGGAGTCGGGCCGTGTCTCCTGGTCTGCGACGAGCATGTTGAACCGGTCCGTCCCGCGATCCTCTATGGCATCGACGGCCGTGCCGAGCGCGAGATCGAGGATCTGATCGAGCAGCTGGGCGCCGATGCCATCTTGGAGCGGTGCGGCAAGGCGCTCAGCACGCAGGCGGTCGGTCCGAAGATGCTCTGGTTCCGTCGGAATGAGCCCGCGGCTTGGGCCCGGGGGCGCCGTTGGTACAACTCGAACTCGTACCTTACCGCCAAGCTCACCGGTGAGTACGTCCTGGACCACCACACCGCGAGCCAGTGCGACCCGCTCTACGACGTGCGGCGAAACACCTGGATCGAGGAGTGGGTCCCGCTGGTGGCCGGTGACATCGAGATGCCGCGCCTGGTCCATCCCCACGAGGTGGTCGGCACGGTGACCCCCGAAGCATCGCAGGCCACCGGCATACCCGTGGGAGTGCCGGTCTCGCCCGGCACGGTCGACGCGTGGGCCGAGGCGTTCTCCGCAGGGGTCCGCAAGCCCGGCGACCTGATGCTCATGTACGGGTCCACGTTGTTCTTCGTCCAGGTCCTCCGGCACTTCAGGACCCACCCCAAGTTGTGGACCACGGCCGGCGTCGAGCCGGGCCAGCACACGGTGGCGGCGGGAATGTCGACATCCGGCTCGCTGACGTCCTGGGTGCAGGCGCTGTCCGGCGGGGCAAGCTTCGAACAGCTCGTGGCAGAGGCGTCGGCAATCCCGCCCGGCTCGGACGGACTCCTGCTGCTGCCCTACTTCGCCGGGGAGCGCACACCGATCTTCGACCCGAGGGCTCGCGGCGTGGTCGCGGGACTGACGCTGACGCACGGACGCGGGCATCTGTTCCGCGCGGTCTACGAGGGCATCGCCTTCGGCGTGCGACAAATCGTCGACTTCCTCGAGCACGAGGACGACCCAATCAGACGCATCGTCGCCGTCGGCGGCGGGACCCAGGGCGGCCTCTGGACCCAGATCGTCAGCGATGTCACCGGCCGCACCCAGCATGTCCCCGCCCAGACCATCGGTGCGTCATATGGCGACGCGCTGCTGTCCGCCATCGGGGTCGGACTCGTTCCCCCGGAGACCGACTGGGCCGTGCAGGGCTCCCTCATCGAGCCGAACGACGACGCCCGCGAGGTCTACGACGGCCTGTACGCGGCGTACGGGGCGCTCTATCCAGCCACTGCGTCCGTCATGCACCAGCTCGCCGCTCTGCAGGAGAAGTCGGCGCCGCGGCCCGGGTGACGGCCGGACGCTCCCCTGCGCGCGGCCGCGTGAGCGCGGCACTCAGGCCGGCGCGAGGACAGCCAAGCCGTCCACGTGCTCCAACAACGTCTTGGCCGTCGGCACGTCGGTCACCAGGGTGTTGATCCACCCTGCTCTCGTGGCGGCGAGGATCGCGGGCAGCTTGTCGACCCCGACGGCGACACCGATGGTGTGCGGCATGCGGGTGAGGTCGTCGAGATCCATCGCGACGAGCCGGGCGCTGCCGGGGAAGGACAGCGGGCGGCCGTCACTGTCGAAGGGACGGGCGCAGATGTCGCCGACGGCGCTGGCAAGAGCCATATCGTCCCGAGACAGAACGCTCGGGCGCAGCTGCCGCGTTCGAGGCGGTGCACCGATGCCGAGGAGGGCGGCGCGGGCGCTGCCCCACAACGACGTCACCCGCCTGGTGGACTCGTCCTGCATGAGCACCCGGAACAGGTTCTGGCTCGGCTGCAGCGGCGCATACAGAAGCACCGGTGTGCCATGGACCTTCACCGCAATGGTCCGGGTGATCTCGTTCGTCTGGTACAGCTCCCCCGGCTCGTCGACCCCCCCCACCGTCGGCGCCACGAGGACGCCGGGCAGGCTGGGGAGCGGCTGCTGCGCAACGGCGTGCAGGGTGGCCCCCGAGGACACCAGCAGTGCGTCGCCAGCCGTCATCGTCGCTCTCCGCAGCGCGTGACCGACGCCCTCCGCCAAGACGGTGCCCAGGTGGCGCCCGGTGCCGGCCGGAGTGACGTATGCGGCGCGCAGCTCCAGCGCTCGGGTGAGGGCGTGGGCCAGCTCGGTCGTCGACTCCTGAACAGGATCGCGGACCTCGATGTGGACGATGCCGTTCGCCCGAGCCTGGGCGAGGAGCCGGCTCACGGTGGGCCGACTCGTGTCTAGGATTACCGCAATTTCCGCCTGGGTGGCGTCCTCGAGGTAGTACAGGCGGGCGGCGCGGTAGAGCAGCTCCGGTGCGAACCTCGTTGGCGTCTCGAAGCCGCTGGTGCCGGACCGCGCGGGTTGGCTCACGCGCCACCTCCTGATTCCCCTGTCAAGCGAGAGTATGCCGTGCGAACGTTCTGAACGGAAGTACTGGACAATTGTTCAGCGCCCTGTTAGGTTCGGCTCCACCGGTGCACAGCAGCGTGCCTCGGCTGAGGAGGTCCACGTGACAGCTAAGGGAACGCCAGCACCCCCGGAGACCATGCAGGCCGTCGTCTGCCACGGACCTCAGGACTACCGGCTCGAGACCATCGCTGTGCCCACTCGGGGCGCCGGCGAGCTTCTGGTCCGCGTGGAGGCCGTGGGCATCTGTGCCAGCGACCTGAAGTGCTACCACGGCGCGGCCAAGTTCTGGGGCGACACGGAGCGACCCGCCTGGGCGGAGACCGAGGTCATCCCGGGTCACGAGTTCGTCGGCGAGATCGTCGAGCTCGACGAAACGGCGCGTCGGCACTGGGGCGTCGACGTCGGGGACCGGGTGGTGTCCGAACAGATCGTCCCGTGCTGGCAGTGCCGCTACTGCAAGCGCGGCCAGTACTGGATGTGCGCCGTCCACAACATCTATGGCTTCAAGCGCGCCACCCCCGGGGCGATGGCTGGCTACATGATCTTCCCGACGTCTGCGCTCGTGCACCAGATCGCCGCGTCGGTGTCGCCAGCACACGCCGCATATGCCGAGCCGCTGTCCTGCGCTCTCCACGCGGTCGAGCGAGCCGGCATCACCTTCGACGACACAGTCGTGGTCGCCGGCTGCGGTCCGATCGGCCTCGGCATGGTCGCCGGCGCGCGAGCCAAGAACCCCGCCTCAGTCATCGCCCTGGACATGGCTCCCGAGAAGCTCGCCCTCGCGGGCGAATGCGGTGCGGATGTGCTCATCGACATCCGGGACGGCGACGCCGTCGCCCGAGTGCTCGAACTCACCGAAGGCTACGGCTGCGACGTCTACCTCGAAGGCACCGGGCATCCCTCGGCCGTCCTGCAGGGACTGTCGATGCTGCGCAAGCTCGGCACCTACGTCGAGTACGGCGTCTTCGGCAGTGACGTGTCCGTCGACTGGTCGATCATCAGCGACGACAAGGAGCTGGACGTCCTCGGCGCCCACCTCGGCCCGCACTGCTGGCCCGCCGCGATCCGGATGATCGAGTCCGGGGTCCTCCCCATGGACAAGATCTGCACCCACCAGCTGCGGCTAGCCGACTTCCAGCACGGTCTCGACCTCGTCGCAAGCGGCACCGAGTCCATAAAGGTCTCCCTCATCCCCGCCTGACCGGCATCCGACTAGATCGCGGCTAGATCACGAAGTCTGCACCCGCGCGACCGTCGTCACCGCGGCCGTCGTCGGGCTGGCGTAGAGGTACCGGCGGGCTTCGGCGTCCCACCGCAGCAGCGCCTGGCGCAGCCGCTGCGCTCCGGCGCTGGGCGCCGCCACGTGCTCACCGGCGACGGTGCCCGCGAACCGGTTGCCGACGTACCCGCCGGCCAGCGTCTCGAACGTCTGCAGCCGGGGCGGCCGTCCCGACCCCGCACGATGCTCCGGGTGGCCTGCGACGAGGAGGCCCTGCTGCCGCGTCCTGGGCGACGGCCGGTGGAAGGGCCGGGGACAGACCTGAGCCGGGTCCGCCTCCTGCCGAGCGCGGATGAGGTCGCCGGCGCGGGTGAGGTTCTCCGCAACCCGCAGCAGGGGGCTCGTGAAACGGCCCATGCGGAGGCCAGCGCCGGTCCCGCATCACCGCAGTCAGTGATCGGTGACGTTCTCGAGCTGAGCCATGCTCCCCCCTCACGCCAATCCTCGTGGGGGACCGGGATGCTCGACCAGAGCTCGGCCGCGCCCTGAACCACCTCCTCCCTAGCTAGTCGGCGGCGGCTCGGGACACTGCCCAGCGTTTTGCGGCGTGGTCGCCCCCGGCTTCGCGACGGCGCCGCCGTGGCAACACCTTCACCTATCCTCCACCGAGGACGCCCACTCTGTGGGTCGCGGCGTCGGACCGGGGGCGCGTGCTGTTCAGCACCGGCAGCTACGCCGGCGACGTGATGAATCTCGGCCTCGCCCGCGACCGGCTATGACGGGGAGCGAGTCGCCCAGCTAGCTAACGACCAGACACACGCACCTTGGGCATCGGCCCTGGACGGCTGCACCATGCCCGGCGCCGACGCACTGTTTCACGTGCCGGCCGGGATGATCGGCGTCGGACTGAGAATCCCGCGAGCCGGCACAATCGAGGAAAGTCCGGCTCTCCTGACTGATCCGTGGGCGGCTCGCGGTCGCCTACTCCGGTCGGCCAGCGACCGGCGGGCCGTGCTGTCCGGTGACCCCAAGCTCGCCGAGCACCTGTGCGAGCCGGTGCGCATACGCCGCCGTTGACTTGTCGCGGTCCTCCTCGGCAACCGGGATGACGGCCTTGACTCCGGCCGGCCGGTTTGACATGACGACGATGACGTGGCCCAGGGTGATGGCCTCGCTGACATCGTGCGTCACCAGAACTACCGTCGGCTTGACGAGGTCGAGCATGCTGATCAGCTCACCCTGAAGGGTCAGGCGGGTGAAGGCGTCGACGGCCGCGAACGGCTCATCCAGGAGCAGCAGCCGCGGCTGCAGGGCCAACGCTCGGGCGATTCCCACGCGTTGGGCCATGCCGCCGGACAGCTGAGACGGGTAGGCGCGAGCGAAATCTGCGAGGCCGACGGTGGCGAGGAACTCGTCGGCGATGCGTCGCGCGTCGCGCTTCGAGGCGCCACGGGTCTCCAGCCCGACGGCGACGTTGCGGTGCACTGTCATCCAGGGGAACAGGCCCGGCTGCTGGAAGGCCATCCCGAGGTGCTTGCTCGGCCCGAGCCGCACCTCGGCCCCGTCCCAGCGAAGTCGCCCGGACGTCGGGGACATTAGGCCGGCAGCGAGCGAGAGCAGGGTGCTCTTGCCGCAGCCGGACGGTCCGACGACACATGTCACGGAATCGGCCGGCACGGTGAACGACACGTCGTCCAGGACGCTTATCGCCGTCGGACCGTGTCCGTAGGAATGTGACACGTGCTCGATGACGAGCTCGCCACCGTTGCGGGCTCCGTCAGCGGAGGACGGCGCGTTCGCTGTTGTCATGCTGGACCTGAGGCGGCCATGGACCCTCGCGTTCTGTCTGTGGTTGAACGTGGATGGTAGGCGTCGGCTATCTTGCGCTGGATGCCACGAACCGGTTGATTAGGAGGCTGACGCCGGCCCCAACGAGGCCGATCACGACCATCCCCGCGATGACGACGCCAGTATCTAGCGATGACGACGCGTTGATGATGAGAAAGCCGAGGCCGGCATTTGATCCGACGTACTCGGCGGCCACCACGGCGATCCAGCCGATCGCAGCAGAAGCGCGCGCTGCGCTGGCGATGCTTGGCATGGCCGACCGCAGCTCGATGCGGACCAGTCGCCGCCACGGGTTCATGCCGAGCATGGTCGCCACCCGACGCAGTGTCGGGTCGACGTTGCGCAGGGATGCCGGCGTCGCGACGACCATGACGAAGAAGACGGCGTAGGTGACGAGCCAGACTTTCCCCCACATGCTCGTGCCGAACCATAGGATGACCAAGGGGATCCACGCGAACGGGACGATGAAGCGGAACGTCTCCACGAGTGGATGCGTCGCTGAGCGCAGTGCAGGCAGTTCTGCAAGCAGTAGCCCTGCGGCGATACCGAGGAGACATCCGAGGACGTAGCCGATCGCGAATTCGCCGAGGCTTACTGCCACGTTATGCCAGAAGGTCGCCTCGCGGAGCAGACCGCCCAGCCGCCCGAGCACGTCCACTGGGGTCGGCAGCACCACCGGGTCAACCCTGTACCACCATACGGTCGCCTGCCAGATGCCCAGTACGAGCAGCACCCCGAAGATGGGCGCCAGCACGGCCACGGCACGCCCTCGGTGTGTGCGCCGCGCCCGGGTGGGGGGGCGACGGGCTGCCGCAGGGCGTGCCGTGGCCGTGGTGCTCATGAGGCGGTCCGCTGCCACGGGACTAGCCGGGCCTGTACCAGGTTGAACGCTGCGTTGAGCAGGAAACCGACGGCAGCGAAGCACAGCATGGCGGCCATTACCGACTCGACGTCGTAGCTCTGCTGCGAAGCGATGAGGTGGCGCCCCAGTCCGCTGTTGGCAGCGACGAGCTCGGCGACGATGACCGTACCCCAGCCCGCCATCAGGGCGACCCGCAATCCAATGACGACCTCCGACATCGTCGACGGGAGGACGAGCGAGCGGGAACGCCGCCACGAGCCCATTCCCAGCATTCTGGCCGTCCGCTCCAGTTCGGGAGCGATCCGGCTGGATCCGTCCACGGCATAGACGATGACGACGAGATAGACGGCCAGGGCCACGAGGAACACCTTGCTTCCGTAGCCGAGACCGAACCAGACCACGGAGAGCGGCACCCAGGCGATGCTCGAGACGGGCCGCAGCGCCTCGATAACGGGGTAGAACATCCTCCGCAGAAGGCGTACTCGCCCGAGCAGGAGACCGGTCACCGTCGCGGCGACTCCCCCGACGAACCACCCGGCCGCGAACACCTCGAGGCTGGCGAGGACGTCTGCAAGGAGGTCACCACTTGCATACGTCACGAGGCGTCGGGCCACCGCTCCGGGTGCCGCCAGGACGCTGATCCGCCCACCGGCACCGGCCAAAACCTGGGCGGCGACCTGCCACACAACGACCGCGAAGACGACCCCGAGGAGCCCCAGACCGGTGCGCAATAGACCGTCGATCGGACGACGTCGATCCACAGCCGGACGGTCCTTCTGCGTCATGACGCGGAAGCCGCCTTGGTGGCGAACGAGGTGTCGACGAAGGTCTTGACGAAATCGGGCAGGTTCACCCCGGCCGGTGCAAACCCCAAATCCTGCGACAGTGCTGCTACCTTTCCCAGTCCGACCGTGTCCGGAACGTAGGTCGCCGGGATAGACACCAGGTTTTTCTCAAATGAGTACTTGACCGCCTCCACGTCGACCTGGGCGAAGGTCGCCATCTGGGTGTAGGACTCCGTCGGGGACTTCTTGATTGCGTCCGTGGCGGCAAACTGGGCTCGCAGGACGTCGGTGACCGCGTTCGGGTGCTTGCTCGCGAAGGCCTTGCTGGCTATGAACCCGTCACCCGGTGCGTCCGAGCCAAGCGCATCCGAGCCGGTGAAGAGCACATTGCCGATCCCCTTGAGCACCATGGAGGCGGCATACGGAACATAGGCGGCCGCGACCTCGGCGCCACCGGAGTCTAGGACCCCGACCATACCTGGTCCGGTCCCTGAGACGAAGTAGTCGTCGCTCGCGGGGTCGATTCCGGCCTTCTTCAGACCCATCTGATAAAAGAGAGTCGAGGCCGTCTTCAGGCCGCTGACGACGACTTTGCGGTTCTTAAGCTCCGACACGCTCTTGATCCCGCTCTTGGTGCTCACGACGGTGACGTTCGCGTTGACGAATGACTGGCCCACGAACAGGGCCGCGTTGGGTGACTGAGAAAAGATGATCGTCGCCGAGGCGCTGTTGCCCCACGTCATGTCGAGTTTGCCCGCTGCGAGAGCGCTGGCGGCACCTGGCAACCCCTGGGTGATCTGGACCCAGTTCACGGTATAGCCCTGCTTCTCAAGCGTCTTCTGCGCCTGCATGATCGGCACCGGCGAGACAACCGGAAAGTAGCCGATGTTGATCGTCCCCTTGACCTCGGCGTTGGAACTGGTCGCAGTGCCACCGCCGCCGCCGCTGCTGGCGCCGGCGTCGGGGGCTGGTGGGCGCTCGCAGGCGACAAGCGACGTCGCGATGACGGCGATGACGCCGAGTGCGGAGAATTGACGGCGGGTTCGAACCATGAGTCTCCTCCAACGTTCACGCATTGGGACGCTTTAGTGGTCCCATCGACCTGGTAGATCGATCTACTGTCGGATACAAGCACCCGCATCGACGGATGTCAAGAAGGGCTACAGCGGCTGGACGCTATGCTTGCCGGTGGCATCCGCAAGAATCCCGAACGACAAGCTGGGAGTCGACGAGCACGCGTTCCGGCGCCTCGAAGGGGTGCGAGATCCGTCGGAGCAGGACCTCCGCGCAGCGGCGTCCGACCTCGTCACCGCTCGCGGCCACCGAGGTCAGGGGTGGCTCCCACAGCGACGCGGCGGCGACGTCGTCGTAGGACACCACGTGCGTGGACTCCCAGCGCTCGACCGACTCCTCGCGCAGGGCCCGGTAAACGCCGAAGGCGACGAGGTCGTTGTGACAAATGATCCCATCGGGCAGCTCGTCGGCGGCCAGCAGCGCACGGGCGGTCTCCAGCCCCCAGATCCCTCGGGGTGGACCCGGTGAGTCGATCGCCAAACAGCTGTCGAAACCGGCGGCCCCCAGCGCGTCGCGCACACCCTGGATCCGGTCCTGGCGGGGGCGCAGTCCGTCGAAGCCGCCCACGTATGCGATGCGTTGGCACCCGTGGAAGAGCAGGTGCCCACCTGCGAGCCGACCACCCTTGATGTTGTCGATGCCCACGTAGGAGAGACCTGAATCGGGCAGTTCGCGCGTCGCGATGACCGTCGGGACTCTCGACGCCGCCAACGTCTCCCCGAAGTCCTTCGCGGACCCGACCGCCGGAATGACAAGCAGGCCGTCGACCTGGCGCTCGAGCATCGAGGTGACGAGCAGGTTCTGGCGAACTGGCATCTCCTGGGAGTTCGCCATCAGCGTGACGATGCTCGACTCGGCGAGGACTGCCTCGACGCCCATGGTCAGCTCGGCCGTGAAGCCGTTGGAGATGTCCGGGACGACGAGTCCGACCGACTGGGTCCGGTTGGCCCGCAGCGCCGCTGCCCCACGGTGGTAGACGTACCCGAGGGTGTCCATCGAGGCCCGCACCCGGTCGCGGGTGGGGTCAGACAGGTTTCCGGCGTTCCTCAGCACCAACGAGGCCGTCGCGCGTGACACTTTGGCATGGGAGGCGACGTCCGACAGCGTTACACGGCGCGCAGCCGGGCTCGGCGTCAGCCCCGGGCTGAACGTGGCATCCACATGAGCTCCTCCCGCAATTCGGCCCAAACGTACCTCAGCGGAAGCGCGGCACTCAGCGCGGTAAGTTCTTCATCCCGCCAATGGTTTGGTTTAGGGCCTCACCCGGCTCTTGCTCGAAGTCTGGTCCGGGTCGGGTCCGTCGTTGTGTGCTGCCCCTGAGGGCGGATCCCATGGCGCGGTCGGCTTGACAGCCGGGAGCCGCCTCAATAATCTCTCGTCAAGTGGAGTAGATCGATCTACCCCTGGTGGCCCGGCGAACAAAGCTGCGCGCGGACCACGGCCTTGACCCAAACCGAGCTTCGGCAGCCGCCCGCCGAAGGACTGCGCACACCCGAACATTCACCCGGCCAAACAACGTCTGATGGGCATGACCCCTCCGCCTATACGAAAAGGAGTGTTGTGGCTGTGAAGAACGAACCGTCCGACTTCGGCGGCGTCATCGGTGAGACGTACCACGACTCGCAGGCATGGTGGGCGTCCAAGACGACGGCCGACGGTCGACCGAACGTGGTCTTCATCGTGTTGGACGATATGGGCTTCGGGAGCCTTGGGTGCTATGGGTCGGAGATCGCCACCCCGGCCATCGACGCGCTGGCTGTCAACGGCATGCAGTTCACGAACTTCCACGCCACGGCCCTGTGTTCGCCGACGCGCGCGAGCCTGCTGACGGGACGCAACAGCCATGCCGTCGGGATGGCCTACCTCTCGCAGGTCGACGACGGATTCCCGGGCTATCGCGGTCGGATCGGTCACGACGCCGGCACTTTGGCCGAGATCCTCGTCGACGAGGGGTACAACACATGGGCAGTCGGAAAGTGGCACCTGACCCCCATGGACCAGACCACTGCCGCGGGCCCCTTCGACCAGTGGCCGCTGGGCCGCGGCTTCGAACGCTATTACGGTTTCATGGAAGGACTGACGGACCAGTTCTATCCGGAGCTCTTCTACGATAACCATCCGGTGGATCCGCCTCGCAGCCCCGAAGATGGGTACCACCTGACCACCGACATGGTCGACCGCTCGGTGATGTTCTTCCGCGACCAGATTTCGGTCGCCCCGGAGAAGCCGTTCTTCCTCTACTTCGCGCTCGGCGCGACGCACACGCCCTTCCAGGCGCCGGAAAAGTTCGTCGCCCGCTACCGCGGCTGCTACGACGAAGGCTGGGACGTCGTTCGGCAACGCCGCTACGAACGCCAGCTCGAGCTCGGCGTCATCCCGCCCGGGACGCAGCTACCCCCGCCCAACGACGACGTTGTCCCCTGGGCCGACCTGGCTCCCAAGGCGCAGGCAGCACTCGCCCGGTTCCAGGAGGTGTATGCCGCGTTCCTCGAGCACACGGACCACGAGATCGGCCGGCTCATGAACGCACTTGATGAGCTGGACAAGCTCGACAACACAATCGTCGTACTGCTGTCCGACAACGGTGCTAGCCAGGAGGGCGGCCAGTACGGTGTGCTCGACACCACGCATTACGAAAACGGCCGCTACCCCGACCTGCGCGAGGTGATTGAGCGCAGCGCAGAGATCGACGGGCGCACCACCCACGTCAACTACCCGTTGGGCTGGGCCCAGGCCGGGAACACCCCGCTCAAGCGCTACAAGCAGAACACCCATGCCGGCGGCATCCGCACCTCGATGATCATGTCGGTCCCGAACTCGCTCCCCGGTGGACAGCCGGCAGGACTGCGGAGCAATAGGTTCCAGCACGTCACCGACATCGTGCCCACCGTCCTAGACCTGGTTGGGATCGAGCCTCCGGCGGTTCGGCGAGGCATATCTCAACGGCCGTTCGACGGACAGAGCATGGTGCCGACACTGCAGGATCCGAATGCACCGGCCACGCCACGGACCCAGTACTTCGAGACGGTCGGCAACCGGGCGATCTGGAAGGACGGTTGGAAGGCCGTCGCTTTTCACCGCCGTGGCGCGGACTTCACCAGCGACCGCTGGGAGCTCTACCACGTCGACGAGGACTTCTCCGAGAGCCGAAACCTCGCCGAGGAGCAGCCCGACACCTTGGAGGACCTCGTCGCGACGTGGTGGTCGGAGGCCCGACGCAACAAGGTGCTGCCGCTCGATGACCGGGGTTTCGCGGAGCGGGCGAACGTCAACTTCCGCCCCCACTCACCGCGTGACAGAACGACGTTCGACTACCTGCGCGGGATGCAGCATCTCGGCAACGGGGCTGCCGCACCGGTACCCGGTCGTTCCTTTGAGATCTCCTCGGAGCTGAGTCGACCAGAGGGCACCGAGGACGGGGTCCTCATCGCCCACGGGAGCTGGAACAGCGGGTACTGCCTCATGGTCCAGGGCGGCCACCTCGTCTACGACGTCAACTACTACAACCACCACAGTGTGTTGCGCTCCGACCGGCCGCTGCCTCCCGGCGACAGCAGGGTCTGCCTGCGGTTCGCCAAGGACGCCGAAGGGACCGGAGGTTTGGTCACCATGGGCATCGACGATGAGTCCGTCGGGGAGATGCGCCTCGCGGAGACCTTCGAGTACTTCGTCGCGTTCCAGGGCCTCGACATCGGTGCCGACCGGCTCTCCGCGGTGCGCGCCAACGCGCCCCCCGGCGACGAGTTCCCCTTTGCTGGCGGCCTCGACCGCGTGCGCGTGCAGCTGCTCGACTCGGTTCCGAGCCGCCTGCACGAGGTTTTGGACTGAACGGCGTCGATGAACGCCTCCCCAACCCCGTAGGTGCCCGGAGCGACATAGACACGCACCGGACGTCCCGGGATGAGCGCGGGGATCTCCGCGGCCAGCCACGACCCAGGCGTCGGCCGGTACCGCAGCAGCAGCGGCACGATCGCCCGCTCCCGCACTCTGGTCCAGACCAGGACTCCCACGATCAGCTACGCGCCGATCGCCACCGCCCCCCAAGTGGGGCAGCAACCCGGCGGCGACGACGAGCAGGAAGACCGACAGCACCGCCGCCAGCAGGAGCACGGCAACCCCGACAAGAAGGTTCCCCACGTTGCTGCCTCACCTCGAGCCGGCCACGACCCGCGCCCGTCGGCGCCGGCACCGCCGGGCCGCACCGACGGTGCACCCCTGTGCACGCTGTTCACCACCAGGTCGCCCGCCCTCATCTAACGATTTCACTTGTCACCCGGCGCCGGGGTCGGGCCGCGCTGACCACATCCTGCACCGCGACCCCGACAGCCCGGCCAGAAGAAAGTTCGCCGGCCAGTGTCGAGCCCAAGGTCCTTCCGGTGCTTACCGGATTGAAGGCGGGTACGCCGCGGCACCCGCACCACACAGTCAAGGACGTTCTTCACAGGGCAGCTCACCGCGACCCGCGATCCCCAGGCCCGGTGGCCGCGGTACCGGCACCACGGCGCCTTCGGCGACAGTGAACGCGCCCGGCGCGTGACCAGAACGCATCACCCATCAAGGAGATGAAAGTGTCCCTCACCTCGGCAGCGCCGCCGTTGACGGCCGCGGTCGCCCTGCTCGACCGCGCGGCACGCGAGTGCACCGCCCGCGCCGACACCCCGACCCCCGGCCAGCAGGACCTGGCCGTCTGGCACGTGGACGCACAGCTGGTCCGGGTCGCCGCGGAAACCCTGCGCTTGGCCTCCGGCACACCTTTGGCGCAGCTGCCGCCGTGGCAGCCCGCGGCCGGACTGGACCCGTTGGAGCTGCTGCGGGCCGCCTGGGAGGAACTGCAGGAGGTCCCCGACGAACTCGCGAACCTGCCGCTGTTCCTCGGCCGGCTCCGCACGTCAGACGCGCTGTCCGCGGTCCGGCGCCACTATGAGTGAAGCCAGTGAGCCGAGCGTCGGAGACCTGCTCGCCGCAGCGGACCGGGACGCCCTGCGGCTGCTCGGCGACGCCGAGCTCAGCGACGGCCCCGCCCTGGCGGCCGGGTGGGCACAGGTCCTGACGGCCGGCTACGACGTTCTGGCCGCGATCCCGACACCGACTGTGGACCAACCCTCGGCGACCGGCAGTGACTACCTGAGCGTGCGCGTCGCCCAGATGGTCAGCCACGTCGGCTCCGTCAAACCGCTCCCCCTGCGACCGCACGCGAGCACCGTGCGGATCGCGGACGCGTTGCGGCAGGCCGCGGCCATGGTGCGCCGGCACGCGGACCCGGCGTGGATGGGGGATCCGGTAGCTCGGGCCGACGCGGCCGCCGCGCGGGTGCGGGTCGCCCGGGTGTTGGCTGCGGTGGCCCACGTCACCGGCCGCGAGCTGCAGGGGTACAGCCGCCAGCTGGCCGGCGCCGACCCCTACGGGCGAGTGCCGGGGAAGGCGATGTCGCCGCGGGTGGCCGCGAAATGGGTCCGGGTGGCCCAGCGGCAGGAACACCTGGCCCTGGACTACCTCAGTGGACACCTGAGCGACCTTGCCGGCGAACAACGCGGCGCCAGTCCAGACAGCGCCCAGCTGCACTCCGGACTCGCCGCGTGGTCGGTCCTGGCGAACCGCCGCACCGCTGATCCCGCCGTCAGCGCCAGCGACCTCCAGCACATCGCGTCCACCCAACGCGTGGTCCTGCAGGCCGCTACCGTGCTGACCGACGCCGCCAACGAACGCGGCGAGCTCGGCCCCGCAGCCGGCCCGCACCTACGCCGGCGGCTCGACGACAGCGCCGCGCAGTGGGCTCTCGTCGCCAAGCAGTGGACATGGCTGCGCACCCCCGACGCGGCCGGAGCCGACCCAGCCACGACCCGTGGCTCCGCCGCGGTCCTCGCCGCGATCGATACCGGGACACGGACCGGCGCCGCATCCTGGGCCAGTGCCGAGCAGGTCAACGACCGGCTCGGCGGCGCCGCCGTCGTCCCCCTCCTTCGGACCATCACCGAAGCCTCCGACGTGCTGGCCGAGACTTTCCAGCAGCTGCCTGAAGAACTGGCCACCGCCGGCCGGCTCCGAGCCCCCGCCGCGGTGCTCCTGCACATCGCGCACGAGCACGAAGCGGCGGGCAATCCGCTCTGGTCACGCCCCGGCACTGAGGCCAGCTTCCGGGCCCTGCCGGTCAGCATGCACGACGTCGCCCGTCACCGGCTGCTGCCGCTGACCCCGCCCGCCCGGCAGCAGCTGGACACCGCCAGCGCGCGACTACTGGCCACCACCCAGCGGGCACGGCAGGCCCTGAGCGTGGCAGTCGAGCCCACCCCGACCCAGAGCCGACACCGACGCACGCCACGCGCTATCCAGGCCCGACCCGCAGCCAGCCACACCGCCACCTACACCGGCCGCCTCCCCGCCCGGGCCTCACCCCCTGAAGGCTCACCATGACCGAACCGCTGCGCCCTGCTCGACTCGGGACCGAACCGTCCCGCCTGGTTCCCCTTCCAGGGCGGCGCCGAGCACCTGCTGGAGCAGTTGCGTGACTCCACCACCAGCGCCGCCCGGCTCCACGACACCCTGTCCGCTGCCAGCGGCAGCTGCAGCACACCGACCGGCTCCTCGGCGCCCTCGACCCGGCCAGCCCCATAATGTCCAGACACACTGCAAGCTCCGCCCGGTCCAGCAACTCGCCGCGCGGGTCGGTCACAAGGGATGCCCCACCTGACGCCCATGGTGAGGCGAACCTGAACCTCGGCACCAGTCAGTCCGTCGCTGCACCAGCCGAGCTTTCCGCTCCTGCCGAGAGTCGGCAAGACGTAACCGCCACGAAGACGTCCGACTCTGCCGATGAGCGCGCGTCCTTCCGCCCAGTAGGACGCGGGTCTCTTCCGACCAAGTGAACGCTCATGCCGAGAGTGCCCGTTCGATCGCACTCCTGGGGGTTCCTGCACAGTCGACAGGCGAGGCGCCGCCGGATTTAGACCAAGGGGACCGCGGTCCAATGCGTGGTGATCGCCGTCATCGCAGGCGTCCCCTCGAGCCACGTCAGCCATGATGCGCTTCCGGGCTTGGGGATAGCGTCGGTTTCGTGCATCGCCTTCTTGAACCGGAATTTTTCGCCTATGCCTTGATGCCGGGCGAGCCGATTCTTGAAGAAGGGCACCAAGTCCGCCGGCGTCGCCCGCCAGTACTCCGGCACCGCGGGCCGGATCGAGAACTGCCAGATCGGGGTCTTCCTCGGCTACGCCACGCCCGCGGGGCGGACGTTCTTGGACCGCGAGCTCTACCTTACGTGCTTGCGGTTCCGGTGAACCAGCGGGTGATCGCAGTCGTGCAGGGCAAGGTCGCCGAGCTGCGCGCGGACGCCCTGGCCGCGAGGCTGCCGGTCGCGGCGTGGAAGAAGATCTCGGCCGGCGCCGGCGCCAAGGGCCCGCGGGAGTACCACTGGGCCCGGGCCGCGATCCGGCCCCTGGAGGACATCGGCGGCTACTGGCTGCTGGTCCGGCGCAGCCTGAGCGACCCAACCGACCTGGCCTACTACCTGTGTCACGGCCCCGAACGCACCCCGCTGCACGAGCTGGTCCGGGTGGCCGGCGCCCGCTGGGCCATCGAGGAAACCTTCCAGACCGCCAAAGGCCAGGTCGGCCTGGACCAGTACCAGGTCCGCCGCTACGACAGCTGGTACCG
>JAABUS010003476.1_pt1 | contig 25496 bp, 6 predicted proteins | sample 5560161 | NCBI WGS metagenome assembly JAABUS01 (sample SAMN10711885, study PRJNA513376) | rock metagenome | isolation source: Antarctica rocks | place: Antarctica: Victoria Land, Trio Nunatak nord | collected 2016-01-04
TCTTGTTTTTGAACTTAATTAATTACGCGTTATAGATTTTACACAATTCTAAGAATGCTATAAATATAGAGAATTAAATTTATATCTAATATATATCAAAAAAGAGCAAAATTTTAAGAGTTAATTTATAGTTAATACTAAATAAAAAGATTTATATTTTATATAAGCTATATATATATTAAGCTTGTATCTCGATTGCGAACAAAGATTGCTATTAATTTCTATAATTCGATATAATTATATTAAATATAAGCTAAATATTGACAAAGTTTATCTCGAGTAAAAACTTCTACTTAGGATAAGCTTGTCCCAAGTAGGAAATCTGCACTTAGAATAAGTTGCAATCCGAATTTACTGCAAGTTTAATTATATTATATATTATTTTAAAGATTCTTAATATTTAAAAATATTTTATAATAAATAACAATATTTTATAATAAATAACAATAATTTGAAATATAAATTAAACAATATTTAAAAAATATTGTTAAAATATAATATTAAGATTCTCGATATATTAAAACAAGAGCAAATACTAAATAAAAACAACAATAAAATATTTATAAAAATAAAAAAAACAAGAAAAACAAGAAAAAATTTGTTGCAAAGAAAATTAAAATTCTTTCTTAAATTAATTTGATTTTAACAATATTTAAAATATAAAGAGTTAAATAATTATTAAATAATATAAAAAAATTGTTATTAAAAAAACAAAATAATAATAAAAGAAGTTTCGTCAATATTAATATAAAAGAAAGTAAAATTAACTTATAAAAAGAGAATAATTAAAAAGTTTAATATTGTTAATATTAAGATTTTGCGAACGTTGCAAATATCTTATTAGATTTAACAATTGTTAAAAAATCTAATATAAAACATATTGCAATTTTTTTCCCTTAAAATATTATACTTTTATTCAATAATTTAAAAATAAAAAAAATTAATATATTTAAATAATTATAATAAAAATACAATTAATAATATTCAATATATCTTTAAATTCGCTTTTATTAACTTAAAAGATATACGCATAAATAAATATAACAAAGAGCGAAAAATTGCGTTATTAGTTTTATTTCGAAATTAAAAAATATAATTATATAACGCTAAAGCTTTATAAAAGCGTTTTCGAATTATAGTTAACAAAATTTAATATAATTAATAAAAATCGAATCGAAATTTCGATATTACAAGTTTAAACTACAAAATAATTAATAAAAATAATAAAAATAATAAGAGTTAAATTGAAATTTCGATATATCGAGTATAAATTATAAGATAAATAATAAAATTAATAAGAATTGAAGTAAAATTTCGATATAAATTACAAAATTTATAGTATAAAAAGAGACGAAATAAATAACATCAAAATTAACGAAAAATATAAATTTTTCAATATCTTATTTTAAATATTAATATCGATTTCGATAATATCAAATTTAATAATATTGTCGATTTTAATCGAAGATTTATAATAAATATTGTATCTTATTTAATTATTTTTAAGCATACTTAATTTCTTCTTTTATAAATTAATATTAGTATTTTTATATATCTTTCTTTTGAGCTTAATATTAATAACATAAACAATAACAATTAAATTAAATTTTATATATTCTTAAAATTTTCTTTTTCAAAATAACAACTTATATTAATTGCGTTAAAAATAAATTTGAAAATTAATTAAAAATACAATAAATATAAAGTGTTAAATACTTAATTTTCGAGCAATTAATTATTATTAAAAGAAAAGTAAAATTGCTTTTATTAAAAAAAATCCAAATTTAAATTCAACAATTTTAATATTCGATTAATTTCAAAGTTAATATCTTTTTCGCTTAAAATATTAACGAAATTATTAAATAAAATAGCACTTTGCAATTTCTTAATAGTAATAAGAAAATTTATTATATATATTATGCGAAGCAAAGTCTTTGCTTAATTAAATATTTCGATTATTTTTATTTAAAATATAATAATAATTTTGCGAAATATATATTAAACCAATTTAATATTAATTATCTTAATAATATATTAAAGTATAAAAAATAATTTAATATAATAATAAAAGTTTTGATAATTGCGCATTTTTTAATTAATAATTAATAATCGATTAAATTAGAATTTGACAAAAAATTCTATATAAAGATTTCGAGTAATTTAATACAATATACTTAATTATAAATTAACATAATTAGAAAATTGCGTTTTATATTTTCTTAATTTTCTTAAAGAACTTCTTTTGTAATATATAAAATATATATTTGATTTAAGTATTAACAATACGCGTAATATAATTTAAAAAAATTAATCTTTCAAATATATAAAAGTTAATAAAACAAACAACGTATTAAAACTTTTATATATTTATTATATATTTTAGAGAAATTATATTTATATATAAGATTTTTTGTATATATATATAATGTATATAAGTTAAAGTATATTAAATCTTAAATATTAAAAATTTAATAAATAAAACAATTTAATAAAAACAATTAAAGAAAATTCGAATAACGTAATTTCGCAAAAGAATTGTCCCTTCTATATATTTATATATTTTAAAATCGTTTATAATAAGATCAAAATATTAATTATAAATTAATTTGTTTAAATTAAATTTTATGCGCTTAATATATAATTAATTAATAATAAAAATATTATTAATAATAATACTCTTATTTAATAAAATTAACTTTGTAAAATATAATTTTGTTTTATACAATAATAATATATAAAGCTTAGATATAAACGTAAATCAAAAAAGATTTATTTCGAAATATAATAACAATTGAAAAAGTTTTCTAACAATTATTTTAATATAAAAGAATTATATTTAATTATATTAGAAACTTTATAAAGAAAAAAACAAAAAAAAGGAATTATATTTTGTTATCAAGATTTTTATTTATCGAATTTCAAATAATCGACAATACAAAAAAAGAATACTCTTTTAAAATTTATATATATTAATAAAGAGACTCGATATCGAAATTATAAAATTTAATTATTAAAATTAATATAATCAATCGAAATTTTTAAGTTTTTTTAATTTTCTTCTCTTGTCGATTCTTTAAAAACTCGAAATTAGTATAAACTAAAATTGTAATATAAAGCTTTTTTATTAAAATAAAATACGTCTTTGAAAAGTTTATTAATTTTTTTACTCGATTTTGTATTGTTTTGTAAAACATAATTGAATTAAATAAATATAACAAATTAATTACTCTTCGACGTATATTATCTTGTTACAAATAAAACAAAATTTTAATTTAAAAATTAAATAATAATTTATAACGTAAAAGATAAGAAAGCGTAAAAAATATAACAAATTATTAATTAATTATATTCTTAAATTTAATTATTTTTGAATTTAAGATATAACAATAATATAATTCTTGTTAATATAATATTGTAATTTTTATTATTTGTTTCGTATTTTTAAATTTATTTAAAGAATTTTAATCAAAATTCTTAATAAGTTTTTAAAATTAGTTAAAGAATTAATTTTTAATTAATTTTTTAAACTTTTAACAAAAATTGTCGATAATTTATCTTTATTCGCATTAATTTATAAATTAATTTTTGTAAGATTTTAGTATTTATATAAAGTTCTTTTTGTTTATTATTGTAATATAAACGAAATTGAAAAAACTTCTATATTTTTTTAAAAATTATATAAATTTTTGAAAATAATTAATCAAAATTTATTTTTATTTTTTCAAAAGATTATTTATTTTTATTAATTTTTTCAAATTAAATTCTCTTGCTTTTCGTAATATTATTATAAAAGATAAATAATCTTAAATAAATAAATTGCAATTAAATAATAACAATAACTAACTATTTATTAAAGCAATTTGATAAAATAGACAAGAGCTTCGATATTCAAAAATTACAACAAAAAAAGATAACAAAGATAAATTCGAGATTAATAAAAAAAGAGAGAATATACAAATTATTAAGTTAAATATATTAATAAGTAACTTTATTTAAAACGAAAAATCGAGAAAAAACAAATATTTATATTTGCAAAAAAATTTATGCAAAGATTTATTAATTACGCGCAACGCATTTTTAATTATTTAATAAGAAATAATTTTAATTTTAATTATTCAAATTTATTGTTCGAATAATGTTTATTTTATTTACTCTTAATTTTTATTTTATTTTAATTTACTTTTTATTAATATTGCACGCTATTTAGTATTTGTATACTTTTTTTTAAAAAAGAAATTATTCTTTCGAAAATATTATTTCTTATTTGTCGCAATATATATATAGACTTTTTTGAAATTCTTTAAAGTTAACTATTAACGCTTAATTATTAATTTTCGATATTAAACAATTTTTACGTACAAAAATCGATTTGCTTTTCTTTATATTATTAAGTTGTTTTAGTTTACTTAAAATATTATAGTGTTACTAATAATACTTGCAAGTTGCAATTATATATTAAACAAAAATTTGTATAAAATAAATTTATACTTGTTGTTTAAATTCGAGAGTAAAAATATTAATATTATTTATTTTAAATAAGCAATTACGAAATTACTTTAATACTTGTTTTTATATTATTTAATTTTTTCGTTATTACGCACTTTACAAAAAAAATATATATATATATATAATTCGATTGTTCTTGTCGTAAATTTATATATAATTTTCGATTTTATTATTTATATATTTTTTTCTTACAAATAATTAGTACAAAATTATTATATTTTTTTATATTCTTTTTAATTTAGATTTTTTGCAAGATTGTAAATATACGTATTAATTGTATTTAAAAGCTTTTAATTTCGATTCTTTATATCTTGTTATTATTGTTTCAAATTTTTGTAAAATTCTTTAACAATAATAATATAATTAAAAAAAAATTCTCTTTTTAAGCATAGTTAGCGTAATAAGAGTAAAAATTTAATTAATAATTTTAATCGAAATATATTGCAAAGTAAAGTATTTAATACTTAATATTCTATTATATAAGTTATTATATTAAGAAATAAAATAGATTGCCAAATTAATTAAAATTAACTTTTTTGTTTCTTTTTCGTAAATAATAATAATAATAAAGTAAGAATTTTTTATTAATTTATTTTTTAATATTAAATTCGATAATATTGTTTATCTCGATTCTCTTTTATATTTATTCGAATTGTTTTCTAATTTTTTTTTATCGACTTTAGATATTTGTATTGACAATCGAAACAATAAAATTTTTTAATATTTTTTCGATTAAGATTTTATTATTTCAAGTATAAATTGCTTATTTGTTTTGTATATATAAATTTTTAATTTATTAGTTTTTACAAAAAAAAAATTTCTTATCTTAAATTACAAAATTATTATTATATTTATTTTTAAGATTGCTATTTTAATACAAAGCTCTTAAGTCTTAATATATTTTTATTTTTTATTTTAGAATTTTTGTATTAACTTTTTAATTGTTAATAATAAAATTAAAATAAGAAGTTATATTCTTTATATATTTACAATATATATTTTTCAAAAATTTACTTAATTTACTTTAAAGTAAAATATAAATAATTGCGAAACATTTGTATTTGTATTTTATATTAGTTTTTATTATTGTTTTTTGTTTTATTTATTTAATTAAAAAGTTGTTAATAATAAAGCAATTACAACAAATAATATTTTTAAAAAAAATTATAAATTTTTTTATAAATTGTGTATTTTTATTTTTGAAGATTTTAGGCAATAAATATTTGTTCTTAAATATTATTGTTTCAAATATTAATGCGTTTATAAAATATCGAAAACGTTTTCTCTTTATTAATTTATTATTAAACAATATATTTTCTATATTTTTATATATAAAAACAAATAAAGTAACTTGTTCTAAATTTAAATTATAAAAGTTTATTTTCTTCATTAAAAGCGAGAACAAAATAAATATTTATTTAATATCTTTTTAAGATATTTTTGTTAACATATTTTAATTATTGCGCAAAATCTCTTTTCTTATAATTTATTTAAATTGAAGTTAACACAATCTTTTTATAATAAAATATAACAAAAGTTTTGCAATTTTATTAATATCGTAAATATAAGAAATTTTTATTTTATTTTTTAAATATTTTTTTCGAAAGTTATTTTTTTAAAATTTAAAAAAAAATTAATATTTTAAAAAAACAAAATCGTTAATATAATTTAAAAAAATACAAATAATTATAATATTAATATATAAATTTTAATATTTGTTTTTTTAATATTTAAAAAACTTTTAAAGAAAATAAATAAGATTAAAATTGCAATTTGTTTTAAAAAGAGTAAAAAAACTTTTAAAAAATTTGTTTTTACAAAATTGCAAAAAAAATATAAAGACATTTACTATAAAGAAAATTATTAAAAAAAAATTATTTAAATTTAAATATCTAATTTTTAATAACAATTTTAATAATAATACAAAGAATTTCTTATATATTCATAAATCAAACTATAGAACTGTTAAAATTTCTTATATATTTAATAATATAAAATAATATTCTTATATTTGTTTTTACTTTTTAAATAAATTTGTTTTTAATAATATCGAAGATTTTACAAACAAATAAAATTTTAATATATTTTTACAATATAATAATTATATATTAATAATAATATTCTTTGTTAATATTTTAAAAAAGTTTAACGCAACTCTTATTAATAATATAATTTCAAAATAAATATTTAATTTAACAATTATTTTTATTTGTTAATTAATTGTATCGAATTCTTTTATACAAAAATAAGTTAATATTAATTAACAAAATTTAATTTAAATAAACAAATTTGTAATAAAAGAATTTCTTTAAACTATCTTGCAAATATATAATTTGTTATTAATATAAAAAATATAAACAAGAATCTTATTATTAAAGTCGAACTTTATTATCTTTAATATAAAGAAATTATACAATTGTATAAAAAAAAAAAAAAAATTAAGAAATTTAAGATTCGCTTATTTTATTGAAATTTAATAAAAAAAAAGATTTTTAAAAAGTAAACAATTTAATTGTTGTTGCTTATTTAACAAGTAATTGTTAAAATCTTACAAAGTGTTTATTTTGTTTATTCGATTTTTCGATTAGATTTTGTACAAATAAAATAATATTTAAAATTTAAAAGCAAATGCAATTAAAGTTTGAAACAAAAAATATTAAAAATATTAAACTAAAAACAAAAATTGCGAATTCAAAATTAACAAAAAGAGAGAAAAGAAAGAAAGAAAGAAAAAAATATAATTTATTATTTGAGAATCAACTTTTTCGTTATTGATAAAATCGAAATATATGCGAAAATCGAAATAAAAAATAATTTTATTGCAAACTTTTACATTTTATAAGTTTTATTTATTAATTTGTATCTTTGTAGATAACATAGATTTTAATCTTATAAATTAAGATTTGTTATTATTAATATTTCTTTATAAATCTGCGTTTAGAAGAGTAGATTTTATATTTCTTAATTAATTTGATTATAGTAATAACTTTGTTAACTTTGGAAAGCTTTATTCGAATAATTTATTATTGTTCTTATTTATCTTAATAACGTAAAGAATTTCTTAATAGAAGAAGAAGAAAAATGCAAAAGCTTTATTAATATTAATTTACGTTCGAAGTAGATTTTATTTATATATATTACTATTACGTAAATTTGCTTTACAAAATCAATTAAATTATTAATTATTGCTCAATATTTATATAATCGAGACGCTTATACAATAAAGTTGTTTAAACTATACAAATTAAAGAGCATAAATATATACAAGAGTATTAAGATGTTAATTTAATCGAACAAGCATACTACAAAAGAGAGTTGTATTTTATTAACTTCAATATTATATTATAATTCGATTATCGTTGCTTTTAACATAAATATTCTTTGAAAATTTCGCAATTGCTTGTTATTTATAGCTCTTGTATTATACTTCAACAAATTAATAATCTTAAAATTCTCGTAAACGTTATTTTTTTTGCTATAATTTTAGTGTTTCTCTTCTTAGAAAATATTACTAAAATAATATATTTGCTATAGTATTTGTAACTCTTTCTACTTATAATTGTTGCTATTTATTAAAATGCACAAACGCGCAAAGTATTCGAAATATAGCTCTTTTATTCTTTATGCTTAATAAAAAGTAAAATTTTAGCATTTTTATATTTGTAATATTTAGTATTTGTTTTATTTTGTTATATTTCTAAGTCTCTTCGTTTATATTTATAGACAACAATTTAAAATTAATATTTCTGTTCTTTAATATTATATTTTTTGTTTAACAAACTTTTGAGAACTTGTTGCTAGTATTAAACTTATTGCTTATAAAGATTGCAATCAATTTAATTGTTTGCAACATTTATCTATTTGCAATCTTATTACTAATATTAAATATATAACTCGCAAAAATTGCAAACAACTTAATTGCTTGTTTATTTGTTGCATTTTTTTAAAAAAGTTTTTTTTTTATTTATAGCTAGTTATAAGTTTAAGAATGCAATTTAATAAAAATTTAAAAGAGTATTAACATTAAAACTTATATATAAACATCCAAATAGTAATAAATTTTTACTAAGAAGACTTAGCAAAAAAATTGTTCTTTATAATATCAAGAGAAACAAAAAGTCTTTTTAATTTTATCAATTAATTTTAATAAATCGGAATTAATTAATTTCGATTTCGAAAATATTTAAATCTTAATTTGATTACGAAATTTATTATTAATTTCTTAATTAATACTTATAGCTTTGCTCTTAATTAATAATATTTAAACGCTTCTACAATATAAGTTAATATCTAAAGCTTTTAATTAAGCAAAAATTAAATTCTTTTCTCAAATATATATTTGCAATTGTATCGAACTTTACAAAAATCTTTAATCTTATTTTGTTCAATTAAACTTTCTATTAAAGATATTTAAGAACAATTAATATATTGTTAATTTTATATACAAAGTCGATGTTTAACTTTAGCAAAGTTACTTTACTTATTGATATTATTATTAATATTAATATATTTTTCGAATAAGTCTTTTCAATCTTTAGCGAATATTTTCTATTTTCTTTATTAACGTTAATTAAAGTTTCAAAATCAACTACAAATTAGACAAGAATTTTTACGAATTTATTTATTAACTTATAATATTAATCTTTGGTTTCGTTGCTTTCTTCGAGTTAATTATAAATTATTACAACGTTAGTATTATACAACTCAAATCGATTATTATTGTTTAATATATTGTTAAACTTTATTTTTTGAACAAAGTTAACAACAAGTTCGAACTTGTTTAAAAAACAAAATACAAAATTTGAATCTTTATTTTATTGTTACTTTGTATTTTCTCTAACTTTAGTTATATTAATACAATAGATTTAGATTGATCGCCTCGAGTTGATTAATCGAGTTCAAGTCGATTAATCGATTCGAATCTTGGCGATTCGAGTCAACTTGACTCAAAAGTCTTGGCAAGTCGATTCCTAAAGTTAAAATCGAAAATCGAATCGAATCGAATTGATTTCTAGACTCAAAATCGAAACTCGACTCGAAAAATCGACTTAAATCGCCAAGACTATTTAAATAATTATATTATAATTATTAATAATCAATATATAGTCAATATATAATCAATATATATTTTATAATATTTAATTATCTAAATTATAATAAGATAATGCATTATAGTAATGCATTTCTACTTTTTAAAAAGAAAATAATTAAATCGCATCTATAGATTCTATAGATTCTATAGATACAAATAATGCATTTTATTAATAAATTGCATCTATAAGATCTATAGAGTCTATAGGTGCAAATATTGCATTTTATTAATAAATTGCATCTATAAGGTCTATAGAGCCTATAGATGCAAATATTCTATTTTATTAATAAAAAAAAATCTAAAATTAGTAATTCTTGGCATAATAACGTAATTTTCGATTTCTTAGCAATTCGATTCGATTTCTAATATTGGAATCGAATATCGACTCGAGTCGAATCGAGTCGATTCCAAAATAATAGAAATCGACTCGAGTTTCGAGTCGATTTCTAGAATTGGAATTGTTGGATCGAGTCGATTCCTAAAGTTGGAATCGAAACCCAATCCGACGATCAATCTAAATAGATTTAAAGATAGCAATAATTATAACTATATATATTTGAATCTAATTAAAGTTGCTAGCGATTTAAAGCTAATACTATAACAATAGATAAATAAAAAAAGTTGTTAAACGTTAAAATATTTAAAAAGAATATAATAAAAGCTTGCTAATAAAATCTCGTAAATAGCTATAATATATTATATCGATTTAATTAATACTAATAATTTTATTCTTTAATATTACAAGTAATTAAGATATTTCTAACAACAATTTATTATTAGATAAAACTTTGCTATAAATAAATAACATAATATATTTAGTATTTAAAACTTGTATTCTTCGACGCCGAAAAAAATGCTTCTATATACTATTAAGAAGATATTGTAGTTAATACTTTATAAGTAAAGCTTATATTATATCAAGAAAAAGATTTTTGTTTAATTCGAATATTTAATAGAATGTCTAACTTTTTCTCTTATATCAATCGAAACCAAACTTACATATATAATACATAATAGAATTTTGTTAAATAAAATAATAAAATATAAATCGAAATTAAAAAAGTTAATTAATAATTTATAAAATTTAATTTATTTAACATTAATAACAAACAAATATAACTTTTAAATTATTTTAATTAACAAAGAAATTTTATTAACTTTTAAATTCTATTAACTTGCAACTATTCTAAGAATAACTTGTTTAATTTTAAAAATTAATTGAAATCATATTAATAGTACTTTCTTTATTATTGCTTTTTATTGTTATAATTGTTGTTAATAATATTATTAATTGCTTAATAATTTTTTATAAAATTTTTAAATCTTAAGACTTTCTTAAAGATAATTGTCTAATCTTAAAGAAAATCTACAAATTATATTATTAAAAATTGTTAAAACTAGCTAATTAACTAGCTTGTTATTCTAAATTATAAGTTTTCTATCTTTGTATTTAAGTTTATACAAAGATTAAACTATTGTAATTAATAAATATAGAACTTAATCTTAAAGTTATACGTCTTTAATATAGCAACTTATAAAAAAACTTCTTTCGATAAATGTTTGTAGAGTTATACTACAGTCTATCTTGATTATAAGCAGTCGCTTTAGTAGCAGTATCGGATTATAGATAGTTAATTTGACCGAAAAGATCGATTTTGATAATAATTATTGCAGTTTTAGTCTATAGAAAGAGACAATAGATTTCTCGCTTATTTTGATAAGACTATCTATTGAAAATTAGAAAAAGAATCTATTTTCTCTTCTGTAAACAGACTTTATTAATCAAATTTTAATCAAATTTTTTACATTTTTATCTAAATTGCTTTCTATATTAATATTCTGTCTTTGTATAGTCTCAAATGTCTTCTTCTATTACTTTACTGCGTATATTTATTTTAATTAAGTATAAAACAGATGCTTCGCAATTGCTTTTAACTATAATAATATTGTTGTTAAAGCAATTATATACTATCTATTCTTTATATCAAAATAAATAAATACGAGAGCTCTATTATTTGCAAGTACTTTATAAATTTAAATTGCTATTTTACAAAGAGCTTGCAGTTGTTTTTAAGACTTAATTCGATAATTATAGTTTTATTAACAACGTCTATATACGTCGATAAATTAGCAAGAATAATATCTACTTAAATAGATAGATTTAAATTGTTTATATTTGCAATTGCGTTAACAAGTAAATTAAAATAAAAAATCTACTGTTTAAATAGCAATTACAAAAAGAGAAACAACAAATATTTATCAATAATACTGTTTTAAAAAAAAAATTATACTTTTTTATTAGAATCTTTGTCTAATTCTTTTTTTTATCTAGAAAATCTATTTAGGATATCGACAAAATAACTTAATAAATATAAAGCTTGTTATTATATACAAAAGCGTTATCGATATAATAAATTTAATCAAATTAATCGCGAATAGCTTGCAGAAAATCTAACAAATATATGTAAAAATATTAAGAGCTAATTAAATATTAATTTCTTTTTATATAACTGCTACAATATAGACAAAACAAATCTATTTTAAATAGCAATATCGAAAACAATATTAGTTAGTTAGTTTATCAAAGATATTAAGATAGACAAAAGAAAAATTATTGTTGTTTTATACTATAATATTACTAAATTATACAAGTTCAAATTGTAAATAATTAGACTAATCGTTGGGTTAGATTTCGATTTCAACTATTGAAATCGACTTAATCTAATAGTTCCAACATTAGGAACCAAACCAAAACCCAAGTCGATTTCTACTTTTTTGAAATTAATTCGATTCGACTCGAATCGATTTTCGATTCCAATATTAGGAATCGAATCAAATTGTTAAGAAATCAAAAATTACGTTATTATGTTAAGAATTACTATTTTAAAATTTGTGTAATTATAATATGTTATCGAAATTACAATTTGCTATATTATTACATTATAATTATTTATTAATATAAAATTTTGCTTAATTTATTTTATACTTGCATTATCCTTTTGCATTATTGTTTCACTTTAGAATTTTTTTCTTTAAACTACTCAAAAATATTGTTTATACTATTTTCGATTGCAAAATATTTAATTCTTCAAAAGCTTCTAGTTAATAATCGTCTTTATTCGAAGATAATTCTAGTAAATCTATTTTTTGTAATTCGTTATTTAATACTTTATATCTTAATCAATTCGCAAATCAATTTAATTAAAATTCTAATCGTACATTTAATACTAAAAAAAAAGAGTTTCAAGAAATATCAAATAAGATTTTAAATAATTTTTTATTACTTAAATTAAGAGACGAAAACAAATATATTAAGTAAAATGCAAATACTAAGATTTAATTTGAAGAATAGTAATTACATACTATAGTTAATAAGAGTATCTTGCACAAAACTTAAAATAGACTTGTTTATTTACATTAAGTTAAAAAGATTAATATTAAAGCACAATCTAAGTTTTAAAACAAATATGTTTAAATAGTCTTAACTATTAATAATTTGTCAAAAATTGTTTGCAAAAGTTGTCAAAAAATGTTGAATTATTCTATTGTATACGATTATTCAAACACATCGAATATAAAAAAACATTTTCAATTTGTCTTTTGCTTAAAACGAAAAAGATCTCGATTACAATTAATAATTGATCTAGTTTTTATTCGCATAAGTTATTGTTAATAATGCAAATAAATAATGCAAAACTAACGCATTAATAGAAGAAAAATTATATCGATTTATTATTCTTTAATTAAGATAATTAAGAAGATTAACTATACAAGATATTTATTAATTTGAATCTACTTTTTCGAATTATTAATAATTCGAACTTTCGAAAATTACTAGAAATGCTTTAATCAAATCTAGTATTTCTAGATCGCATTAAATTATTAAAATTAATTTTTACAAATTTCGATTAAATTTGAAACAAAATCAAATTAAATTTAAAAGAGTTTTAACGTATCTCTATTGTTTTAAATACATAATTTAATTCTTAAAGAGTTATCTATTTTAAAGTATTAATATATTAAATTAATATTACATTTTAATATCGCAAACATTTTATTAAATTTATTTCTCTTAATATTAAATATATAAATTGACAATTAATATTAAAGCTTATAAAGATATTAAAATTCTTTAAAATTAAAAACAAATTTCTTAAAATTGTTATTAATAATGCAAGCAATAACAACACTTTTAAAGACAAACTTAACAAAGTCTTAAATCGACGAAAATCTTAATAAAATAAACAACAAAATTTTATTTTTTGTTTAACTTATATTATTAATTTAATAGCTTAAGATTTTATTGTAACTCTTGAATTAAAAGCAATTATTAACAATATTATTTTTTAATTAAAGAATAAAACAAGTTCAAAATATTGCAAAAAGTACAAACTTATTTATTATAATTAAAAAAAAATTTATTTGTATAATAATGCAAAAAGATAATATATTTGTTAAATTTTATTTAGATTCGCACTTTTATTGTTGCTATTAATAACTTGTCTTAACGTTTAATTCGCTTTAGAGTCTTTTAAAAACAAAAAAATAAAAAATCTCGAAAACTAATACAAGATATTTGCATTTGTTAGAATTTTATCTATTTAATACTTTGTCGTACGTATTAACTACGTAACTACATTAATCTTTAAATAAAAAAATATCTAAAAGATCAAAAAATTCAACGTATTTAATTAGATAAAAGCGAATAACAATCGATTTAATTGCTTAACAATATATTAAATTCTTTCTATAAATGCACTCTTATAATTTCTTGAACAACTAATATTAATATTTATTTAAAATTTTAAGTATTCGATGCAATATTTAATTATCTTAATTATATAAAGAAAACTATAACAAATTATAGTTGTTCTTTAAGAGAAATTATACTAAAAGTTTGTGAAAAAGCTTCGACAAAGTTTGTTAAATATTATTCGAAAACAAAAAAACTTAATAAAATGTTATACAATTTTGTTAATATTTTGAATTCTACGCAAAAATTAAGTTTTTACAAGATATAAAACAAAAAAAATAATAATAATTTTATAAATTACAAAACAAAATATTAAACGAAATTTAAAGTTTATTTTCGACGTTATTATAATTTAGTTGTTGCTTTAAGAGCAAAAGCATAAAAAGCAAATATTATTAAAAAGATAATACAATATAGTAATGCATTTGATCTTTAATTAATTTTTTTCATAATTTGGCACAAATGTTGTAAGATTTTTATTTCGACAATCTTAACGCTTTTGTTCAACTTAAAGCAAAAACAATCGATATCTTCGCGTTAATATTATAGAGAATAAATATTTAACATAAAAATATTAAAAAAATAATACTTCGAACTATCTTAAATTGACGCAAATAATTAAAGATATTTTTATTTATTTAATGTTATTAATAGATATTGAACGAACTTTTAGTTTTGTTTGAAAAATATATTAATAAAATTGATCTTAAATAAGTTTGCAAACAATCGAGCAAATTATAATAATTAAGTACTATAATTGTACTATAAATTTGAATTTAAAGAAAACTATTGTTAAATCGTAAAATATATATCGTAAAATACAAAATAATAATCAACGAATTAATAAAAGTAAAAATTCTTTTCGAATAAAATTCGAAATTGTTTTAAGTAAAATTTATTTATAGCTAGATTATTGTACGAAAGATTTTATATTTATAATATTGTTATAAACAAACAAATGTTATTAACAATAATACAAATAAATAATGCATTTAAAATAACTAAATACTAAAAATTGTATTAAATTAATGTTTTTAACTTTTTAAAAATTATATTATCTTTAATTTTAATATATATTTAAATATAATAAAAATAAATAATTAAATCTTAATAACTTAATAATAGTGCGTTTAATTTTTTATAATAATAACGCGCAATCTATAATATTGTTTAGAATAGCATTATAATGCTATCGAAAATTATATTGTAGATCGCATGTTATTAGTATAAAAAATTAAAAAAACGAAAATTTAAATCTTTCTTAAAATACAATAATTTTCTTTTTATGCAATTTTCTATAAAATTATATAGAACAAAATTGTTAAGCTCTTTAATTAAAGAAGTTAAGTTAATAATTTAACTCTAATTATTTAAATAATTTAAATGCATAATTATAATATATTTTTTAATTATTATATTTAATAAAAAAGAACACAAAAAATGCATATAGTAAAACAATGCGTTTAATAAATAATGCAACAAAATAATGCAAATAATAAAGTGCAATAAATAAAATAGCTTAAATTCTTAATTTCTTGTTAACTATTTTAATTTCCAATATAACGAAGACATTTAAACGTCAATTTTATTACTACTTATTATAGTAAAATTCTAGATTCTACATTAATTGCTTTAACAATTGCAAATTCTTAGACTTAATAATCTTGCAATTAACATAAATAGCAAGAAGATTGCTATCTAAATTTATAAAGCAAGACATTAATATATACTATATAGAAACAATAATAATGCAAATAAATAATACATTTACTAAAAAAGAAATTAATTATAAAACTCTTAATAATCTTTTAGAGAGCTAACAAAATCGATACTTAAATTTAATATTCTTTATTGTTTTCTTTATTAATAGCTTTATTTTGCAAGATTTTTCGAATTAATTTTACGAAAAACATTTTCGAAATTAATAAATTATTAATCTTTTAATATTTGCGAATTTCACGTAAAGCTATTGTTTCAAATTTGTATTTGCGCTTCTTTTATATTATAAACACTTAGCTAATAATAATTTAATACATTATCTTTTTGCATTATCTTTTGCACATCAAAAGCTATTTTGATCGATTTTTTTTTTCGCTACGATTAATTTGCGTTGCTATATCTTTTCGCAATTTCTTATCTTTTATTTTATAAACTAAATTAAGTATGTTAGCGATGCGTAACATATTAAATGCATTATTTAAATACATTACTAATTTGTTTAATTCGAATTATTAAAGTTTTAAAGCAAAACATATTATTAAGTTAAAATTTTTTAACATTAAATAAGAAAATTAACAACATAGAATGCAAGAATTGACGAGTTTTGCAATTAAGTATTTAATAAATAATGCAATAAAGTAATGCGCAACAAGTATGCGTGTTCGTGTTTAATCTCAATAGTTAAAGAGTGTATACTATGCGATAATTAACGTAATAAAAATAATAATTTTTAATTGTAATAATATTGAATAAAAGTAATATTTAAACTCTAACTTTAATGTTGAACGCGTAAATTTATCTTATAATTGCGACAACTTTTCTATTTAAACATTATATATTAATTAATATATTTAATACTATTTATTATCTTAATTTATATAGTTGATATACAAGTTTATTTTGTATTACTTGCATGCATTATTATTAAAACTAATCAAAAAAATAGACTTTTTAAAATCAAATTTCTTTTTACTTAAAAATTCGAATATCGTTAAGTAGCTAATGCAATATTATTAAATAAAAAACTTGCTTTATATTATTTATATATATTATCTTTAAAACTAATTTAAAGCGCAAAATATTTATTTTATTAAACTCTTTCGCAAATTATTGTTAGTAGAAATTGTATTACAATATAAATTAAAGATAAAAAGCTACTTTACAAAAAGCAAAATATTAATTGTATAATACTTTACAAACATCTAATTAAGTTGCGAACAACAATTATTTTCAAAAAAGTCTCTAAGCAAATCTAAATCAATATAAAAAAAAACGTTAAAAATATAATAATTAATAAAAAAGTAGAAAAAGAATTGTATAATAATGCATTTAAGTAATATATATATATTCAAAAAGTTAATTATATTGTAGCGCAATACTTTGAGATCAAACTAATAAAAAAAATTAAAGACAAAAATATTGCAAAATAGACTAAAGTTAATGCGATTGCTATATAAATAATCTTAAAAAGTAAAGATATAGACACAATACAATTTTTTAATATTTAAATATATATAAAGTCTAATATAAATAAAATAACTAATCTACGTATTAGTTTAATTTTAATTAGTTTAAATTGAGCGAAAATGTAATCAAATACATAATATTAATTATCGAAATAATTTAACAACGCATTCTATATTATAAAAAGTTTAATAAGTTAAAAAAAGCGCACAATTTAAATGCGATTAACGAATTTGAAAGATTTAAAGACACTTTTGCAAACAATAAAAACGTTGCAAATCGCAAAATATCTAATTCTTTAAAATTAATAAATAACAATACTAAAAACTTGATTAAAATTAATAATAATAAAGTAAAAAGAAAAAGAAAAAGAAAAATAATAATGCAAAAATAATAAATAACAAATATAAAGATACAAAGTACGAAAACAATAATAATAATAACAAAAGTAAAGACAATAATAATAATGCTAAGAATAAAGTTAATTACAAGATTATAAAGATCTCGAATTAGTTAATAGTATTAATAAGCTTAAGTGCATTATCTAAATATATTATTATGCACTTTTCGATAAAACATAAGATCGAAGTTTATCGAGAGACTATAATAGTTGTAATTTATTTATTACATAAATATCAAATAGTTTATATATATTACTTTACTACATTATTATAAAACATTTAGATAAAAAAATAATAAGATTCAAAATCTAATTTTTGTTTATTAAATTTGTTACTAAATAACTTTATTTCTTAGCAATTTGAGTCGATTTTTTCGAGTTAATTTTCGATTCTAATTCTAAAAATCGATTCGTCAAGACTTTCGAATCGAGTTGACTCGAATTGTCAAGATTCGAGTCGATTAATCGATTCAAACTTAATTAATCGACTCGACGCGATCAGTCTATAAATAATAGATAGTACTAACAATTCTTGCGTCTTTAATACTGGCAATATTAATGCAAAAAATCTATAAATAATATAACAATCTAATTGCAAAACTTAAATAACTGCAAAAATTTTCGAGAAATATCTATATTAATTTTGTTAGAAAATCGACAATTGCAATTTTTTTTTTAATCGACAACTTTTCTATTTACAAAATTGATATTAATATATATAAAAAGAAAGAGAACAAATTAATACAAAATATTTAAATTATCTTTTTATTAATTAATACTATATATATTTGTTAATTATTTAATTAGAATATTATTGTTGTATAAAAGATCTAATATAGAAAGCAATAATTGCAATATTGTATCGATAAATATAATACAAAATCTATTAAACAAAATTTATACAAAAGAATAAATATTCTTAAAACAATAAAATAAACAATAGAAGTATAGAAATTTAATATTACTATTAATATTATTGCTAACTGCTAATTTAAATCTGCAATACTAACAACAAATTACATTGTATCTATTGAAAAAAAATAAAATAGAATTTACAAAAAATAGATAAAAGAGATATCTAAAGAGAAACAAGTATTACAAGATATTTGTATATAGAGAATTAAAAATATATTTGCTTTTAAACAAAACAAGTATATATCAAACTTCTTTGTCTTTAATCTAATCTATTACAAAAAATCTTTTGCAAAAACAATAATAGACAACAATATAAATATTGTAGTCGATATTTTTATACAATATTAGTTTATTAAAATATTGGCAAAAAAAATAGAGATAAAAACAAATATATTAATAGTTATTGTTAATTAAATTCTAAAGACTTTAAATATACTTTAATTATATAAGAAGCAGCAGTAGAAGAATATTAATATAGAGATAATTAGACAACTAGATCTATATAGACAAATAATAGATTGCAGAAAATTTTTCGATAGCAGTCAGACAATATTAGATTAATAAATATATTAATAGATTAAATAAACAATCGATTCTAAGCGTTTTAATTTAAAGATATATTTTAGATTTTATATATATTCGAAAGACGCATAAGAGAGTATATTATATTAGACAATAGAAAGATAGCAATTAATATATTATCTTCTTCTTATTCTACTAAATTGCGCACGCACGTAATCTTGCTTAATTAAGAGATAAGCGCTAATCTAATATAGTTTAGCGCAACTTAATATTAAGACTTCTCTTATAAGCAATGTCGTCTTATAAGCAGTTAATAATTTGTAAATACTAACTGCTTATAGCCAAGATAGACTATAAGTACAATATACAATATCTTAAATTTTTAACAAATTTTGCTTTTAAAAAGTTGTATAATAAAGTTACTTAAAACAAGCAAGAAACTTGTTAACTAAAAACAAATATTAATACAAGAATTATATCGATACAAGAATTATATAACGCAATATCTACAATTTTACAATAATTATTTAAGACTATCTTTAACTTAGAAAGCGACACAAATATTAATAACTTTATATATATTGACAATTCCGAAATTCTTGTTGATAGTACTATTAGTAACTAATAGTTAAATTAGCTAATATATTAATATACTTGCTTTATATAATCAAGCGCAAGATTAAACTACAATTACTAGAATTTACAAACATATAATTAATACGCGCTTTGTTAAAATTTAATCTTGCATATTTGTTGTTAAATCTTATAAACGCAATTTACAAACGCAATTTACAACTATTATATATATAACAAGAGATATCTTTGTCGATATATAACTTACGCGTAGAAATTTTACAAATTGTTCGATTCTATTATATAAATTACTATAATATAAACAAATAACAAATAGAGATATAAACAAAGTATTGCAAGAGTTTATATATATCTTAAATATTAAAATTGGATTTCTATTATAAAAATATTAAAATTCTTGTTGCTAAATAGATTTTAGACTAGCTAATAGCTAAATTAGCAGAATTTGCAACTAGCACTTTCTAAGTAGAGATTCCGAGATTGTCGATATAATTAATTTTGAAAAAAAAAACAATTAAATTAATCTTTATAATATAAGTCTCATATATATATTGTATTTGTCTAACGTTAAATTAATTTTTTGCTAAAATAAATTCTAAAAATATTAATATAATATAAGAATATATTATAAGAAGATTAATATTTGTTATTATATTTGTAAATTTATATATACTAGACTTCTTATTTTGTCGAATTTACTATTTTTTATCGAACGTAGAACTTTCTTAAAATAATATATTCTATATATTGTAATACTAATCTTAATATCTAAGATTTATAAATTTGTTATATAAATAAAATAAATAAAATTAAGTATCAATATTAATACAATTATTTTGAAGAAATCTAACAAGATTTAAAAATCTTTTTCGAATAGTTTGTTATAAAGTGCTTTATACAATATACAAAAAATTCTATTTAATAATTATCGAAAAAATGTATTGCAATTAATTTATCTAGAATATTAAATCTTTAATAACTAGATTTAATTAAACAATTATTATATACTTATATTTAACAACAATTACAAATCTAGTTAAATAATTTAATATATCTTATATCTTTATAAGAATAATTATTCGATAGTTAACAATAATTTGTTATTAATCTAAAATATATACAAGAACATAAGAGTATATAAGCTTTAATTTTATACTTACAACAAATATTTTAATAATTACGCAATTTATAATATATTGTTGTATTGCAATTATTGCAATTTCTTTATTTATTAAGAGCTTAATAGATAGTTTATTTATATATATAATCTAGCTCTAGAGAGATTTGCTATTATAGCAAATAATAAATTTTCTTAGAACTAACTAGAGATTAATCCGGGTTGCAGCTTATTCCGGATACAGATTTCTTATTCGGAACAAGCTTATCTCGAATAGAAAATTCTATTCGAAGTAAGCTCTATCGATACTCAGCTTATATTTAGTATAATTATATCGAATTACAAAAATTAATAACAATTTTTGCTAACAATTGCTATTAGCTTGTTTCGAATAAAAAATCTATATTCGAGATAAACTCTATTTATACTCAGTTTATACTTAGTATAGTTATATCGAATTATAGAATTTAATAGCAATCAAATTTTTGCAATAGATTACGTAGCTAGATTCTAAGAGTATATTAATTTAATTAAGTAAAACAATATTGTATTTATAACAATGTTTCGACAAAATTTAAAAAATAATCTAAAGAAAAAAATTATATATAATAAGAAAATTCTTAAAAATATATTTAATTTTATTAAAGTAATTGTTGATTTTAATAATAAATTATATAAAAGAATTATAAAAAAAACACAATTAATTTCGAAAAAAAAAATTCTTTAAATTAGCAATTAAATACTAGTAAAAAGAATTTTGTTTTAATTAAAAGTATAATAATTTTAACTACTATAAGTTTGCATTTATAAAACTAGATTTTATTTAATAATATAAAGAAAAAATCTTTAAAAAAAAGCAAAATAACAAATTTTAAAAAACGCACTATTTATATAACAAATTAAGTTGCTTTGTAAAAGATTATTAATTATAAAATTTAATAAATTGCTAATAAATTAATACTATATTAAGAGAGATATTTAATAGCTAGAACAATATTAGAGAGCAAATTAATATAAAGATAATTACTTTTAAAACTATATTAAACAACAATTATTATCTAATAAAAAATTTAAATTAATTATAGAAAATCTTAGATAAAATATTATTAAATAAGGCATTCGTATTTACGCAAGAAATTAATTAAAAACTTAATAAAACTATAAGAGCAAAACAATTTAAAATACTATACTTTTATCTAATAATAAAATTAGATAACAAATATTTATAAAAGAATATTTATAAATATTTAAACAATATTACAAAACATTTTAACGCTTTAGCTAGCTTATTAAGAGAAATAAATTAGATTGTAAATAAATATAAGAAAGCGCTAAAAAGCAACATTATTAAAGAAAAGAATATTTTTAACAAAATCGAACAACAACTAAGAAATATTAATTTATCTAAAGAAGCAATAAAATATGCAAAGAAATATGCAATATTTAGTTAAATTGTTTGCTATAACAACTTATGCTAAATTTATCTAAAAAACAAGAAAGAAATTAATTAATTCTTTAGAAAGTCAAAATTGTTAACTTAGTATAAAAGAGAAGCTTAGCGTAGATAGATGTTTAAAGCAAAAGTTTTAGCATTAAAATAAAGAAAAGTTTAAGTTCTTTAATAAAAAAATATATTAAAAAAATACAATATATTAGTTTAACAATAGCAACTAAATTTAACAATATATATATAATATTTTATTATATTAATTAAAGTTAATAAATAACAATTTATTGCAATAATTAATTTTAATATAATAGATAATTTTACAATTAGAACTTTTATTGGAAAGAAAAAGTTTTCTATTTAATAGAAGTCTAACGTATATAATCTAATAATTGTAGATAAAAATTTATTAATTAATAAGAATAAAAAAGTAAATAGAGAAAGAAACTTATTATTAATAGCTATTTAATAATATTACGAAAAACTAATTTTTAATATAATAAGAATAATTATTTATAACATTGTTTTAGAAATGCTTTAATTAAAATAAAATAATTTGGAAGTTAATCAAAATATATAAATACTTAGATTTGTATAATATAATTACGCAATTTATATTTAATTTACGCATTAATAATATTTAATAATAGATAAAAAATCAAATTAAAAATCGATCGTAAGTAGAGAGCTTATAATATTGCAAAAAAACAATTTAATAAAGTTTAACTTAACCAAATATTAATAAAAATTAGTCGAATTATAAGATCAAACTTAGGGGAAAAAATTGCGAATTTTTTAAAAGTCTTAATTTATTTAATATAATAAAGAAATTGTTAAAGTATATATTACAAATATATAACAATTAAGAGTATCTATTTAAAAAAAAAATTCTTTAAATATTAATTATAATATTACGAAATTAAATTTAAATTAAACAAGTAATTTATATTTAAACTTATATATATTTTATTTAAGAAAAAGCTCGCAATACTTTGCGAATACTTAATAAAAAACAAAAGAAAAGAATTTGTTAAAAAATTCTAATTATAGACAAGATACTTAATTTTCTTTGTATTAAAAAAGAATAAAACTCTTTGTTTATATATTAATTATTAAAAACTAAATATTATTATAATTAAAAATCGATATTTATTATTTAATATTAATAAACTTTAGAATTAACTATTTAAAGCAAAGTATTTTATTAAACTAGATCTACTAATTAAATTAGAGTAAAAATAAAGAAAAAATAGAAAATAGTTTTTTGCACACAATATAAATTATACAAATATACAATAATATTATTCGAATTTACAAATATTTTAATAACGTATTAGAATTAATAATATATTATAACAATATTTGAATTAATTTGTTATAGTATACTTAAATAATGTTATAGTTTACTTAATTTTTTTAAAAGAATATGTTAGTTATATCTTCAAAATATTAAAATATTTAAACATAAAAAACTTATATTTTAAGTCAAAAAAATACAAATTTTATCAAAAAAAAATTAAATTAAATTAGTTGTTAAACAATATAAAATACGCATAAATCTTAAGAAACTACAAACAACAAAAAAAAATTAGTAAATATTAAAAAAGTATAATTTTTAAAATTTTATAAATTACAACAAAAAGTTTATTAAAAACTACTTGATAAACACGATATTATTAACGAATTTTACGAAAAAAAATACTTTATAAGTATAGAAACTTACAAAAGAGAAATTATTTTAAAATCTTAAATTAAAATGCTTAAAAAAGTTAATATTATAAATATATAATTTATATATAATTGTTAAATAAGATTAAAATTAATATATTAGATTTAGCTATTAATATATACTACAATTAAGAATATAAAGATATATAATAGTTAATAATATATATCTTAAGAAAACTTTTGTTAATTAAACTAGATTAATTATTCGAATCAAGTTAGTTTAAAAGTTAAAATCGAAAATCGAGCTATTAATAAACGTTACTATATATAGTAATTTTTCTCGAGTTAATTCTAATAGTTGGAATTGAAATTTAAATCTTAATACAATTATATAATAAATTCAATTTTATACAATTAATTTAAATTGAACAAAACTATAACGTTTACAATAAAAAGCTACTTACTATTGTAATTTTCTCAAAGTTATAAAAAGTATATACGAAAAATTTATTAAAACTTATAGTTCTTATAAATTATAAAATCTTGTATACTTTATAACTTTTAAACAACTTAATAGAAGATAAATATAATAATTAAAAAAACTTAAATAATACAGGTTTAAAATATAATATATCTTAAATAGAAAAAATAACAAAGCAAACGCATTTAGCAAAAGAAATAATTATGTAAAAACAAAGAAATTGTTTAATTACAATATACTTAAGATTAATAAAAACAAATTATTATTAATAAACAAATACAAGCTAAATACTATATTACAAATACTTTAAAATAATAGAGAGAAAAAATTTAATAAAGAAAGAAAAACTTCAAATATTTATTAAGAAAATCGACAAATATATAAAAAAATATTATAATAATTTATTGCAAAAGTATTTAGAAGTAACTAAAATTCTTTAGCTTTTACACTAGTATTATTAACTTTTACAAATAAGATAAGTTATTAAGATATATATTAAATAATATTTTAGCTATTAGTAAAACAAATATAATATATATGTAAATTATAACAAAATTTAATATTAAGGATTATTTAAATTGTTATAAGTTAAAGTAAAATTAAACTTTATTATTAAGTTGCTTAAATTAATAAACTTAGCAATTAAAAATAAATATAATTTAATACTAATAATAATAAATAAATTTATTAAGTACTTATATATTATTATATATAAAAAGAAGTTTATTGCAAAATAACTATAATATATTATATCAAATTAATTTATATTATATTATAATATATTTAAAAGATTAACTAGTAATAAAGATTAACTTCTT